>ERZ1673722.171-NODE-171-length-90966-cov-15.537130_pt1 | contig 90966 bp, 82 predicted proteins | sample MGYA00580222_ERZ1673722 | MGnify/ENA primary metagenome ERZ1673722 (study PRJEB41218, sample SAMN15661750) | gut metagenome | host: Homo sapiens | place: Canada: London | collected 2015-08-20/2019-03-30 | study: EMG produced TPA metagenomics assembly of... | reverse complement strand
TCCGTTTCTCTTCTGAGAAACTCCACTGTGCTGAACAGGCTTAAAGCCTAACAAATTAAGAAATCATTTTACTTTGTAAACTGATTTCTTAATGCCCCTGGGACCTTAAGTCCATTCTATTCTGGAAAAAAAGTCATATCTCCCGTTGTTTTCCTATCTGTAAAATACTGTCCCTCTATTTCTTCCGGATTTTCTATGCAAAGCAATGCCGTTCCATAATGTATTGCACTTCTATCTCTTACCTTTGCTTTTGGAACATTTAAATAACAATAGGTAAGTTGCCATTCATCTTGTATTTTTTCAATTGAAGATGAAATTGATTTACTCCTACTTTCTCCGGTTGTAAAAACAACATTTATAGATAGTAAAGTTTGTTTTATTTCAAGCATTGCTTCTCTTTCAACCCCATCATAAGTTGATAATAATGAACCTTTATATCTTTTCTTTAAAACCGGGGTCTTTTCAAGTGGATTATATTTCCACAATATTTTTTCATAAGCAAACATTAATAGCGTAGCAATTGAAATTGCTTCTCCAGTATATCCATACAAATCATATATTGAAAAATCTGTTATTATTTTTGTACCTGAAATAAAGCATCTTATACAAAATATAAATACAGTTATCCAAACAACTTTTTTTGTGAATTTACTTTGAGTTTCTGTCATGCTTCCTCCTTGATGTCATATTCATAAAATTGATATAATCTATCTACAAATTTCTTATAATTGATAATTTCTGTTGTAGTCGGGCAAAGTTTCTTAATCCCATTTGCTTCCTTATATGATGAAAATTCATCTTTATGTTTATATAAATACTCAACAATTTCTCTAAATTCATATCTATATATACTATACCTCATAAACAAATTGTCTGGTAAATTCCACAATAATGATTCCAAGCCAAATGAAGATACTTTCTCAGCCTCCTCATATCCATACTCACACATAAGATATCTCATTTTCTTAATAATGCGTACCATTTTCTTATAGTATCTATTTGTATCGTTATTTTTCTTTCTACCATTTGCAATATGCTGCTCTGGATAATTAATAATTCTGCTCCCATGATCAGGAGTTATTACAACTCCTGGTATATAATTATTTATGTCCTTCTGATAATCTCCCCTATAATCTCGATACCGTCGACACGGAACCGAATCTGCATCTTTCCGATATGTATTCCCATGAATCTTTATGGATTTATTTTTTCTTTCCACATCCGAACCAAATTTTTGTTCTAAGCATTCTTGAACTTCATCTTTAAATGTTTTCTCCTCAACTGGTGCAACGGTAAATCCATAATCACTATCTGTCTGTGGATATAAACTTGTCGATGAACGATATTCTGTTGTAAAAATATCTTCCTGCACTACAGCAATATCTACATCACTTTGTGTTCTGACATTTGTATTATTAGCATATGACCCCTGAATAAACAAATATATCTTTCTACTTCCCCTTATGCTTCTCATATCCAAAGAGTATGCATAAGTATCCTCATACATTCTCCCAATACTCTTTCCATCATCGGTAAAGCCCAAATTTTTTAAAGCATCTCGAACCATACCAATTGCATTAAGGCATTTTTGATTTTCTGTTTCACTTAATGGTGCTGCATACCCTCTTAATTCACTTTCTTTAAACTTCATTCTATATCCTCCGTAAAATATTTCTTCTGTTCCTCCGGCAAATATTTCGCCAGTTCCTCCACCAACTCATACACCTTCGTTCCAGGTGCTATCTCCGCCGGTGTCTTTCCCTCTCCATTTTCGATAATCCGTCGTGCATATCGAATCGCCAACTTTGGACTCCCACCATTCATCAGCGTCTCAAATATGTTATCCATATTCTTCTCATACTTTCCAATTCCCAGTTCCTGAAATTTCTCATTCAAAAACTTCTTATACTCGGATCTGTGATTATTTGCCGTATAATATGCAAAATGCAACATGAACCAAAATTCGATACACTCGTTACTCCACGCTGCATGATACTGAATATCCATGATTTCTTAATGTCCCTGGGACCTTAATATTACGATTATGTTTAAGAAACTCTAAATTTGAAATTCGACAGTCCGTGTGACCATTGTTCATATGATCAACTACATATCCTTTTCTGTCATTTCTTAATGTCCCTCAGACTTAAGCTACGCTATAAAAACAATATTTTTTTAAAGATTTTTTCAATACTTCTTAAGTTGACGCTTAGTTGACCACATTATCTCAGGGCACTTAATTGCTCCATATTTAACGAGAATTATTTTTCATCTTCCTTTTTTGGCATACATACATCTACAAAGTATCTTCCATAACTATCTAAAGAAATGATATCACAATCTTCAGATACGCTTATTCTCGCTCCACCATGCAGTTTTTTATAAAGTTTAAAACGTTTCTGAACATATGGCTCTTTTTCAATTCTTTCTGCCACACCTTCCTTCAAAAATCCATCCTCAGAAATCAGTAACCCCAATCTAAGTAAATTACTAATTGCTGTTGAAATTTGAAATGGATCTCCAAGATCACATAATGCAACATTATAATGATATGGCATAGCATTAATATAATATTGCTGCTGACTTTCCTCTAAATATAGCTTCACATGCAAAGTTGTAATCTTATTATAATCATTAATCCTACACAAAACTCTTGCATCTAATGGTTCCATTTGTCTAACCGCATCTACATAAGAACGATGTACCTGTTGGACTTTTCGATTGTCCATAGCTGTTGCTAACATCTCCTCATACATTTCTCTTAATTCAGTCTCATCATACGCATATCTTAAAGCTTCTAAAACAGGACCTGCTATTTTAACTGGTGGAACTTGAAGATTTTCTTCAGGAATATTCTTAATTTTATCTTTCAAGTCATCTTCAAACGCTTCCAGTTTATATCTAAATGTCAAATTTGCTTTTTTCACAGGATACAAAACAACATTATTAAAAAATCCAACAACAGTAGATAAAGCTCCATCTGTTTGTCTTGCTGTTTCCGGAATATTTTGGTGAATTGCATTAGACATTGGCTCAATTATATCAGGTAAAACCGAATTCTTAATATCACTCATCACTCTTTCTCCTTAAAATTATTGATTCAAAACATTACATTCGAAAAAGAACCACTTTATAAAATGGTCTATCTACTAATATATATAACACTCTTTTCTTAATATCTACAGAACTTATTATCAACCCTTCCTTCAATTGTTTTTTATAATCAATCCAACTTGTCTCATATAATTTTCGTAATTCAACTTTCGGTTCTTTTTTATTATAGATTTTATATCAGTATTCTTCTTCAAATTGTATTCCTAATTTGTAATATTGATCTTAATACTCTTTCAAATACATAACTAAGAATAACTTTGTTCTCCTAAAAATTCAAATTTCTTATAAAGATTATCTAAAAATTCATCCCTCTTTTTATTATCAATTCTATATAAATTTATTTGTCCCATATTCTATCCTCTAACTTAAAACATTTCTTGCTTTATATGAAATTTTTAATAATATTTTGATTTTTAAAATTTATTCATCTATATTTAGTACAAGAACACATATTCGCAACAATATATAGTATATTATCAAATTATTGTCATAATAGCAAGTTATAAATTATAGTAATTCACAACTATAACTTATTATATTTTAAATTTATTTATTATCATATCATATTATTTTGTAATAATTTGTCGAAACACATAATAATTTCGAAATTTTTATCAAATTTTTTCATAAAAACAAAAATAGAGTTATTACAAATCGTGTTCTTTTGTAAATACTCTATTTTTGATTTCTTAATGTCCCTGGGCACTTAAGTTCCTTACAGTAGTGGGCTGTTTCTTACTTAGAAGGCATCTAATATTTTCTGTGAATAAATTCAATGATAATGTCCTTAAAGGCATGGACAATTTCTATTATGACATCATCACTTAACATTTTGCTGTTCTCAGTAGTCAATGTAGCCTTCACTGTGTCAATTTTCTCTTCTGTACTTTGAGTTTTCTGCATGATCTTGTCTGTCTGATCTTCCGTCATACTATTCTTCTTTTCTTCTGTCATTTGAATGACCTCCTTATCTTTGATAAGGTTATTCTAGAACTTTTTCATTAATTTCATTAAGAACGAAAATCAGGATTTTTATTTGCCTGCCTTAATGCTGTATATATTTCTTTAACATATCTAATTCTTTTGTTTGTCCAATTCTTATTCGATACAAATATCTGAAAAACATTATACTCTTCCATTACTAAAGCCCAATCCTCAACAGTCGTATTCTCAACAAACCATTTTCTGATGTTAGTTCCTCGATAAATCATACGCATCAGCATTAATGATACTGTCACTAGTGCTTCTCTGTATCGAGCTTCATCCGTTTCTGATAAGTTCAGAAATGATAATGCAAACTTTTCTCGGATAAGAATCATCCGACTGTCTGTATGAATTGTACCTCCCGTATACTGAGGCGGTAGTACGGATACCAAGCCTACCGGCCCGCAGAACAAAGAGCATTTTCATTCTACATCTTCAATATGTTTTTGCCCCGTCCTATCCATTTCAACTGCAACGTTATAGTAAAAATCAAAAGCATACTTCCATGCAAGTGTAAATAAAGCCAAAGAACCAAAAACCATACCTTCTGGTCCTTCCTCAGATTTTTCTTTCATAGTACGAATAACATCGTCATATTCATTCGCATATTCAATGAAGATTTGTTTTGTAAAATTTTTACTCAATATTCTATTGTCTGCAATTGCAGAAACAAGCCTCATATCATGAACATTATTTATCTCCCAGTATTGAAAATCATTAAACTGATAACCTTCTATTTTCTCTTTAATGTCTTTCATATTCGGTGGAAGCAGACCATCCAATTCAATGCCAATTTGTTCTTTCCGTGTCAGATATTCTTGCATACGGTAAGCATTTATTTTTTTTACCGTCCGTTGATGCAGCATTCTCTCATCATCTAATTCTGGAGATGCCATATGAGCTCTCAGTGAACTTTTCTTTGCCGTCGAATCATAGGCAAATTTACAACATTCAAACAATATTTGCATTACTAAATCATCAAGATCAATTCTATCTTCCAGCAAAAAATATATGTACTGATCAGGAAGTGTGCTCGTGATAACTTGTTTTACTGTTTTAAATACTTTTTGCATTTTATCGTTCAGCACGCTGATTCACTCCTTTTATAATTCCGACCAAAATAGCCGAGTCATAAACATACATTCCATTCTAAATCAAATCCTCCTATCATCTATTCCACTGACAAGTCTGTCTCCTAGTATCAAGTGGCTTAAATTGCGATCGGCTCTGACAACACATATTTTCGACCACCAATCTATTATATTATATCTTTAACACAGTATTTTTCTTTATAATTTCTTAATGTCTACGGGTGGGTAAGTTATTCCTTGAATTTACTGTTTATATATGTACTTAAATTTATAGGTGTATCAGCATATTGTGAAAGAATAGAAACCATGTTATCCTGTCCTATATTTATATTCACACGTCTTTTTTTGGAAAACATTTTTCTATTATTTTTTTTATTTGAATCTTCAAAAACCTTCATAAAATAGTAGGGCATTGTTTGTTCAAAGTACTTACCACGTATCTTTTTTTCTGGATTAATCCTTAAATATTTTATTTCATTTTCTATATCTTCATTTGATACGTTTATTGAATTAGATACCATACTTTCTAATATTGTCTTATCTTTAATATTTCTTATAACTTTATATTCTTTTATAGCTGATAACTTAGGATATGGCATACCCACTTTAGATTTATTATATTGTAAAGAATACCATGCATTAACATATATTATAGAATCAATAATTTCATCTCTTTTTCCGATTAAATAATCAATAGCAATCTCTAAATCCTTCTTATCGTCTTCTGACATTTCTCCGGACAGTCCCCATTCTCCTTTTAACATATTTTTTATAGCATTCGATGAAACATACAAATTTTCAATTGAATATGTAGGCGTTACATATATATCTTGATTTTGCAAACTACCTTTTTCAAAATCATTATCAACAAAATAACATATTTTTTCATTTTTCTTTTGTTGAGTTTGATTATGAATCATATCATACAACTGCAACACATTTTTTTTACTTCTACATACATATGTTTCATAACTTTGCTGTCCTATAAAACCAGATAGTCTTCCCCAATAATATTTAAAATCATCTTTTCCTTCAAAAAAAAGAAAAATTGTACATGTACTTCTCAACGCAACGTATGACTGAAATATTGTCTCTATACAATCACTTTCTTCTTCCATCTTTTGTATTAATCCCATTTATCTCTTTTCTCCTTATATAAGTCCATTTCTATTGTATATTTTCTAAATTTGTTTTTAAATATAAATGGAGAATGTGTAGCTGCAATAAGAAGGCCAACTTTTCCAGAATTATATATATCAATTAAAAATTCTTTTTGCCATTCAATAGACAATGAAATTTCTGGCTCATCTATTATTAAAATACATGATGTCATAACATCTAAATATACTTTTGAAAATATTGATACTATCTGTTTTTCACCTGAAGACAAATCATCAAAATCAATTATTTCATTATTAGAATCAAAAACATCTACTGATAAATCCACTTCATTATACACAACTTTTTTTCCTGATAAATATTTTGTACATACTTTTGCAAATTGACTTAATTTTCTATCTATTGCTTTCTGACTATCATAAATATTAACTAATTTATTCAAATAAAATTTTAAAAATTCTTCATTTGGATGTTCCTCTTTATTTGCAACAAAACTTTTTAATTTTTCAATATTTTCAATTCGTTCTTCTCCTATTCTCTTAATAATAACTTCTACTTTATGCTTATCTATTGGATCGATATTTCTAGTAAGTTCTTCCATACTTACTCCTTTTAGTAAATCACTAATAACTTCTCCATTCATCTGGACATACGAATCATTTGCATCTGCTGACATTTTTTTTAATAATGCATTTACCCTTTTTTTTACATCTTTCATTCCAAAATTAATATATTTAGTCATCCCACTAGGTAATTTTCGTTTATTATTGTCATTTAAAAATACTTTATCAAGTGAAATCTCTATCCTTCTATATGTTGGATAAAATAATGGTTCTTCCTTTACTTCATTTTTTATTTCATAAATTGTTCTTGAAAATTTTTCCAATTCCATTTCTTGAAGCTCATTCAGAAGATACAATACTCTTTCTAATTTATACGCTTCATCTATTTCAAACATATACTTTTTAATATACATCTCCATTTCACTATAATTAATTGGCTCATTATCTCTATATTTATTTAATATTCGTCTGAAACTTGTATAAGGAATTACTTCCTGTATTTCAAAAAGTAATTTTTCAAATTTTCTTCTATCTACACTTTTATCATTTTTTGTTGTTTTATCTAGGAAAATTATTTTATCTCCTATAGTTATCGTTATTTTTTTAAAATTAATATTCGCAAGTGTCTTTACATCACCATTTAATAATGCAACCAAAATATTCAAAATGGTAGTTTTACCTTCTCCATTTTCTGCAACCCATATACATATATCATTTTCAAATTTAATATCATAATCATATTTTCCAAATAAAGATTCTATTTTTATTCTTTTCAGTGATGTTTTATTGATATGTTCATAAAAATTCTTTTTTCCTTCTAATGCTCCAACTAATTGATTTATTGAAGATATTTCTACTCTAGACATATGATTTTCAATATCAATACCATTAGTCATTAAAAAATTTATCATTTGATCATTAGTTAAACCATATTGTTTAGCTAATTCATATACTCTTACATATTTCATAAAATCTCCTTGCTTTAATTTCAATCAATTATTGTTCTTGATGTTGCATATTACCAATACATTTTTTCATTCATAAATCCATTTAAGTTCTTGAATTTGCTTATATTACTTATAATTATTAACACTAAATTTTGTTATTCTTGACTCTAATATTTTTATGATTTTATAATTATTTATTTATATAATTTCTTATATCATTAATAAAAAACGCTAACAAATTACCCTTTTCAACTTTTTTCATTCCTAAATCTTTTCGCATTTCATTCATTAATTCTTCTAATAAAAATAAATTCCCCATTTCTTGAACTATTCCCTGTTCTCTAAATTTCACCCATAAATTTACAACTTTTGATGAGCCCCAAAGAGTTATTTGTTTTGAAAATGATGATAAATCTTTCAGCATCATTTCCTCTGTATATGAATTATTTTCTTCAACATTTTTCTGAAGTTTATAAATCATTTCAACAAATTCACCATATGGTTCTTCACGTTTTTTTGCTAAATATTCTTGGCGATTTTTTTTATAATCTATAATTTTTGATACAATCGAACTAATAATAACACTTACAATAGATACTGTTCCTGTTATAAGAGCCACTATCACTACTACATCCATATTAGATACTACAGATGTTAACCATTCCAAAGATTCTATAATACCTTTAACAATACTTTTCAATATTACACCTGCAACAATTACAATAATTATAATTAAATCTAACGCCAAAATAATATTAATTCTTTGATGTTCTTCAAGAAAATCTCCTATAATATAATTTTTCTTTTTATCAACAAGTTTTTCAATATACCAAAATGCTACAATTAAACAAAGTATAGCGATACAAATCAAAAAGATATTTGTAAAAGCCATTCCTATATTATCTTTCAAATTATTATAGCATTTTACAATTACTACACACACTTTTTTCTTATAAGTTATACCAAACATGCATAACATTAATATTACTAGTACTTTAAATATTTTTTTCATTTAATGTAATCTACTCCTCTAATTTTTCTGTTTTTCTCTCCGATACATGAACGTATGTTCGCCTTTTAAAATTATATACAATCCAAACTATATTTTCAAGAAAATTTTTACTTAATTTCATCAATCAACCCAACATCAGCCGGCAACCATTCAACATCCATCAATTCATCCTTCCCCAACCATCGAGCTGCCTCATGTTCTTTCAAAACCAAATCTCCACGAACTACAGAGCACCAATAACACCCCATAGACAAATGAAACTCCGGATAATCATACTCTATCGTATCAATCAACTCTCCAACTTCAATCTCTGTATCCAGTTCTTCCATAATCTCTCTCTTCAAAGCTTTCTGTGGAGTTTCTCCTTCTTCAATTTTTCCACCAGGAAACTCCCATCCACCTTTAAGATCTCCATATCCCCTCTGTGTTGCAAAAATTTTATCTCCATCTTTTATAACTGCTGCCACAACTCTAATTGTTTTCATATTCTTCTTCCTTTTTATCTTTCTCTACTCTTACTCTTCATCTACATTGCTTAGAAAATATTGCCATATGTCTTCTCGAACTGGATTTCTCATTTTCACTCTAAATTTTGCAATATCTTGTTCTTTACCTTTTTGATTTAGTTTTTTAGCTGGTTTCACTTCCAAAATATCAAATTGTCCTAAATAATAAAATTTTATTTGCCTATCTCTTTTTTGAACCATCAAATGTTTTCTTGATGCTGTAATTACACTCTGGCTATAAGAACTATTAATACCTTTACCAAGTTGGGTATCCCAACAAAATATTTGATTACTTTCAAATCTATCGTCATAATCAGGTTTTCCATCTACATATTTTTTGCTAGCATCTTTCGTTTGCTTTTTGTGATAAGTAACAAAAATAAATACATCATCTTCTATTCTTTTCATTCCATACATTACAGAAGACAAATCTTTTTCACAGTTCATTAAAAAACAAATATCTCTTCTTGAATATTGTTCATATAATACAAATGGAACTCCTTGATTTTTATTTTGATTATATTTATCTTTATATCTATGTAAACCAAACGAAATAATATCGTTTAATTCTTTGCGAAACTCCGATTCATTTAATTTACTTACAAAACTATTTAATCGTTGAATTCTTTTATTTTCATTAACTTTTAAAATATCAATTTGCGCATATTTTTGATGTTCTGCAGAATTAATATGAAAATGTCCCTGTAAAATCCTAATAGTATTTTTGATAGCATTCATATCCAAAAGATAGCCAAATTCAACTGAAACATCTTCCTGAAATTCTTCTATGGAAACTTCATTATGCTCCAACAGCATTTTCAATAATTCCAATTCTTGTGGACGTACCCCGCTTAAAATCGTTTTTGATAAATATTCCAATATCAGAGTTTCACTATCTGAAAGCTCCTCTATTTCTTGTTTTTTCTCCATAGCTTTCAACATTGCATAATAAGTCTTATATTCTCGAATAATAATCATTGGATCGATTTCTTCATTTTCATAAAAATCAACCAATCTTGGAATTCTACCCAGTCTATTTTTCAAAGAAGTATAACTTTCTTTGATCAATGCTTTCATGCTTTTTAAATTATCAACTGCATTGAAAATTCGTTCTTTAGATATTTCATCAAAATGAATTGTAGATGCTCCCGGAATCAGACTATTTCCACTGACTACATATTTTCTTACATTATCCTTGTTATAACTACGATCCCCAGACAAAGCAATCGGTATCATAAAATTATTCTTATAATTTCCGATAAAATCAAGTATTACAACATACTCTTTGTCTTCTGCTTTTCGAAGTCCTCGTCCTAATTGTTGGATAAATACAATCGGTGACTGTGTTGGTCTTAGCATAATTACCTGATTAATCTCTGGTACATCAACACCTTCACTGAAAATATCTACAGATAAAATATAATCTAACTCATTGATATCATCATTAACCAAACGTTCAATCGCATCTCTTCGAACTTCTTCTGAATCTGCACCACTTAATGCTAATGTTCGCCAACCATGTTCATTAAATTTCTTTGATAATTCATTTGCTTCTTCAATTCTGCTGCAAAAAATCAGACCTTTTACTCGATTACCACTATAACCATAATATTCCGCCTGTTCTATCACATATTTTACACGTTCATCCGAGGTCAAAAATCTAAAATTTTGTAGCTTTTCTTCTTTTGTCAATTTATTTCCATTGACCATTGTATCATCAACAATTTCTAAATCAGTAATTCCAAAGTAATGAAATGGACATAATAAATCTTCTTCCATTGCTTTTTGCAATCGAATCTCGTATGCAATATTATGATCAAAGATCTCATAAATATTACGACCTTCTATATGATCATCTCTTTTATCGGGTGTTGCTGTCATTCCCAATGTAAATTGTGGAGTAAAATAATCCATAACCTTTTTATAGCTATCTGCTGAGGTATGATGAGCTTCATCATAGATGCAACATTCAAAATGATCTCTTGCAAATCTTTCTAAATTTTCTGTTTTAGATAATGTCTGTACTGTTGCAAAAATAAAATCTGCATCATAATCATGATATTTACCAGTAACCAATCCCATTTTAACAGATGGTCCAAAAACTTTTTGATATGATTTTAATGCTTGTTCTGCGATTTGATTTCTATGTACTAAGAATAAAACCTTCTGATATCCTAGCTCTCGAACAGCAAATGCCGATGCATAAGTCTTTCCAGTTCCTGTACTAGATAATAGCAAAGCCTTTTCTATTCCTTCTGATCTCATCTCCATAAGATTATTGATAAAAGCTAACTGCATCTTATTTGGTTTTAATTTATAGCTTTCAAAATCTACAATTTGTTCTTTTACTGCTTGTCTTTGCTGTTTTTTGATAATTTGATTTTGTAAATATTGTTCTTTATAATCATCAATAAATTTCTCATAATATTGACTATTTGGTGACATCCATAAGTTATTGAATTCGTTTAAAATTTCTTGTGCAACTTCTCCTTGTTCTGTAGAAACTATCTTTGTATTCCACTCTCTATTTTTTGTAATTGCACTTGAGGTCATATTAGAACTTCCGATGATAATTCGATATAATTCATCTTCTCGGAATATATATCCTTTTGTATGAAATCCACCAACTTCAGAATTAGTTCGAAACATTTTTAATTCAATATTCTTCAATTTAGCTAATCGATCTAATGCTTTTGGTTGACTAAATGTTAAATAGTCTGTTGTAAGAATTTTCCCTGAAACTCCTTTTTGTTCTAGTTCTTTTAAAATCATAGATAGAGATTCAAATCCACTATCAGTGATAAATGCTACACTGATAAAGAATTCATCACATCGTTTTAATTCTTGTTCCAAAGACACAAGAACTTTCTTTCCTTGTTTATGGTCATTGTATATAAATTCTGGCCGATATGCTAAATTCGAATTGCTAGATTGGTCAATAAATGCTGTTGCTAAACCAGATATTAATTCTTCAGATTTTGAATTTTCCATAATTCTTCCTCTCTTGTTATATACTCCATATAGATTCAATCATCAACTATTAAATTTAAGAAAATAACTTTCTAAATATTTGTTTTCTTTTTTCTATAATATAGTATAGCAGATCATACATATACTTTCTACCAACAAGTTATCCACAATAGAAACACATACCAATTAGAAGATATGTGCCATCATATTAGATTCAAATCTAAATATTTTCAAATAATAAAAAGGACACACACCCTCAATACAAGGATATATGTCCTTCAATACTCACTAAAAAAATATCAAATTAACTCTAACAAAGAATCAATCAATTATTTCAACTGAGCAGCAACCTCAGCCGCAAAGTCTTCTTCTTTCTTTTCAATACCTTCACCAGTTTCAAAACGAACGAATCCTTTGATTGTAACATTAGCTCCGTTTGCTTTAGCAACCTGTTCTACGTATTTTCCAACTGCCTGTTTTCCGTCTTCAGCTTTAACATAAGCCTGATCTAACAGACATACTTCTTTTAATTCTTTGTTCAGACGTCCAACGATCATCTTTTCGATGATGTTTTCTGGTTTGTCTGGGTTTTCGTTCATAGCCTGAACTTTTAAGATTTCTGTTTCATGCTCGATGTAATCTTTAGAAACTTCATCTCTGCTTGTGTATTTTGGAGAAATAGCTGCAACCTGCATTGCTACGTTTTTAGCCATCTCTTTGATCTCGTCGTTAACTACGTCTGTAGCAACTTCTACTAATACACCGATCTTACCACCAGCGTGGATGTAAGATGCAACAAATCCGTCTGCTGCAGATACTTTAGCGAATCTACGGATGTTTAAGTTCTCTCCGATAACGGCGATCTTACCATCTAATGCTTCTTTAACAGTTTTTCCAGCTTCTGCTTTAGAATCTTCTGCTAAGAATCCTTCGATGTCTGCTGCTGCTGTTGTAAGAGCCTGATCAGCTACTTCTGCTACGTATGCTTTGAATGTATCATTCTTAGCTACGAAGTCTGTTTCAGAGTTAACTTCAACGATAGCTGCTTCTTTTGCATCATCAGATAATGCTACTGCAACAAGTCCTTCAGCTGCGATACGTCCAGCTTTCTTTGCTGCTTTTGCAAGACCGTTTTCTCTTAAAAATTCAACTGCTGCGTCCATGTCTCCTTCTGTCTTTGTAAGAGCTTTCTTACAATCCATCATTCCGGCACCAGTCATTTCTCTTAATTCTTTTACCATTGCTGCTGTGATAGCCATGATTCTTTTCCTCCTAAAATGAAAATGTGAATAAATTATTCAGCGTCTTCTGCAACTTCTTCAGAGTCTGCATCGATTCCCTGGTTTGCTTCGATAACTGCATCAGCCATAGCAGATGTGATCAGTTTTACTGCACGGATCGCATCATCGTTTCCTGGGATGATATAATCTAATTCTTCAGGATCGCTGTTTGTATCTGCGATTCCAACAAGAGGAATTCCTAAAGTATGTGCTTCCTGTACACAGATGCTTTCTTTCTTAGGGTCTACAACGAAGATCATGTCTGGAAGTCCACCCATTTCTTCGATTCCACCTAAGTTCTTCTGTAATTTGTCTTTTTCTTTGTTAAGTTCTAAAACTTCTCTCTTTGGAAGTACGTCAAATGTTCCGTCTTCTTCCATCTCTTTGATCTTTTTCAGTCTAGCGATTCTAGATTCGATTGTCTTGAAGTTAGTCATCATTCCACCTAACCATCTCTGGTTTACGTAGAACATTCCGCAACGTTCTGCTTCAGCCTGAATAGAATCCTGAGCCTGTTTCTTTGTTCCTACGAACAGAATCTTTCCACCCTGTGCTACACAATCTTTTACTGCGTTGTAAGCATCGTCAACCATTCCTACAGATTTCTGTAAGTCGATGATATGGATACCATTACGCTCTGTGTAGATGTATGGTGCCATTTTAGGGTTCCATCTTCTTGTCTGATGTCCGAAATGTACACCTGCTTCAAGTAACTGTTTCATTGAAATAACGCTCATTTTAAATCTCCTTTAGTTTTTGCTTCCGCTATTTTCATCGTTCTGACAAACCTCTTGGGCACTTACCAGAATTCCAATAGCGTGTTTATTTTTACCTATGACAGTATATCAAACCTTGTCCTTCTTTGCAAGAACTTTTTCTTTAATTCCAAAAGAATTAATCAAGCTTTGTGATCTCGTCAAATATAAAGTCATTGACTACTTTAATATATGTTCCCTTCATACCAGAGGATCTTGTCTCAACAACTCCGGCACTTTCTAGTTTCCTTAGTGCGTTTACGACAACAGATCTTGTGATCCCGAATCTATCTGCGATCTTACTTGCAACTAAGACTCCTTCATTGCCTTCTAATTCTTCTAAGATATGGATCACTGCTTTGTGTTCTGTGAAGGATAACGTACTGATCGCGGAATCAACGATTCCTTTCTTTCTTCGTTCCTGTTCCACTTCTTCGCTTACAGATCTTAACATTTCAAGTCCGACAACGGTTGTTCCATATTCCGCTAAGATAATATCATCAATGGAATAATTTTCTCTCTGGCGGTACATAAATAATGTTCCGAATCTCTCTCCTGCGATATCGATCGGTGCGATGATCGCATAGTAATCATCAACGTCTGACTCAAATCCCAGTGTGGAAAGGCTGACATTTTCATTGGTGGAAAGAATCGTTAATAGTCTTTCATTTAATGAAAAATCAACATAATCTTTAACATTTCCTGAGATCAGCTGATGAAGCACTTCGATGTGGTCTGCTTCATTTTTACCTAAGATCTTTCCTTTTTTACTGATGACAAGGACGTTTGAATTCATTACTTCTGTCAGAACTTTACAGATATCGTTAAATACAACTTTCTGTGAATTGTTATTATGAAGTAATTTATTGATCTTTCTTGTTTTATCTAGTAATTGTATACTACTCATCTATATTTTTTCTCCTTATTTTGACACTGACTCCCCAGAAGTCTCTTTCTCTTTTGCATCTTCTGGCATGCTGCATACGAATCCACATTCCTTGCTAGAGCATACAAGCTTCTTACCTTTTTCGATCATATAGCTTCCGCATTTTTCACATTTGACTGTGGATGGTTTCTGCCATGACATAAATTCACATTCCGGATTATTTTCACATCCGTAATATTTTCTTCCTTTTTTCGTTTTCTTTAAGACAACTTCTCCGCCGCACATTGGGCATGGAATTCCGACTTTTTCAAAATGTGGTTTTGTATTTCTGCATTCTGGGAATCCAGGGCATGCAAGGAATTTCCCATATGGTCCGTACTTCACAACCATATTTCTTCCACATTCATCGCAGATAACGTCTGTGACTTCGTCTTCGATCTTGATCTTCTCTAATTCTTTTTCTGCATTCTTCACTGCAATCTCAAAGTCTGGGTAGAAGTTTTCAATGACGGATTTCCAATGGACTTTACCTTCTTCTACCATATCAAGCAGACCTTCCATCATCGCTGTGAAGTTCACATCGACGATACTTGCAAATGCTTTCTTCATCATGTTGTTGACTGCTTCTCCAAGCTCCGTGACGTATAAGTTCTTCTTTTCTTTGACAACATAACGTCTTGCTGTGATCGTTGAGATCGTTGGTGCGTAAGTACTTGGACGTCCGATTCCAAACTCTTCTAGTGTCTTAACTAAAGATGCTTCTGTATAATGAGCTGGTGGCTGTGTAAAATGCTGTTTTGGTTCTAAATTATTCAATGTAAGTTTGGTATCTTCATCGATGGATTTTAACATTACATTTCCTTCGGATTTCTCGTTGTTAATGTTGTATACGGATAGGAATCCATCGAAGGCGATCTTGCTTGCGGATGCATTAAAACGATAATCTCCGGCAGCGATCTTTACGGATGTATTCTCGTATTTGGCTGGTGCCATACGGCTTGCCATGAAACGGTTCCAGATCAGCTGGTATAAACGGAACTGATCTCTTGACAGTTCGTCTTTGATGCTTGCTGGTGAATTTGTCATGTAGGTTGGTCGGATGGCTTCATGTGCATCCTGTACTTTCTTGTCGTCTTTCTTGGCGACAGTTCCTGCTCCAACGAACTCGGCTCCATAAGCTTCCTTGATATATTCTTTCGCTGCTGCATCGGCTTCTACAGAGATACGTGTGGAGTCTGTACGTAAGTATGTGATCAGACCGACGGTTCCCTGTCCTTTGATATTGACACCTTCATATAACTGCTGTGCGATACGCATTGTTTTCTGTGGTGCGAAGTTTAACTTGCTGGATGCATCCTGCTGAAGAGTACTTGTCGTAAATGGAAGTGGGCTCTTCTTTAATCGTTCTGTGACTTTCACTCCTTCGACGGTGAATTCTTTTCCTTTTAAATAGGATAAGATCTCATTCATCTCTTCTTCGCTGTGAATCTCGATCTTCTGTTCTTTATTGCCAATCAGTTTGGCTTCTAATGGCTTTTTGCTTCCTTTGACATCTAATAAGGCTTCTAAGGACCAGTATTCCTGTGGAATAAACAGATTGATCTCTTCTTCTCTGTCACAGATCAGGCGTAGGGCTACGGACTGAACTCGTCCAGCACTTAACCCTCGTTTGATCTTTGCCCAGAGGATCGGACTGATCTGGTATCCTACGATTCGGTCCAGAACACGTCTTGCCTGCTGTGCATCGACTAAATTCATATCGATGTCTCTTGCGTGTTTGATGGAGTCTTTGACAGCTGTTTTTGTGATCTCATTAAATGTGATTCGGCTGTAGTTTTTGTTCTCTAGTTTTAATGCGTAATATAAATGCCATGAGATGGCTTCTCCTTCACGGTCCGGGTCAGTCGCGAGGTATACTTTGTCTGCTTTTTTTACCGCTTTGCGAAGAGCTGCTAATACTTCACCCTTCCCACGGATCGTAATGTACTTTGGTTCAAAGTCATTCTCGATATCTATTCCTAAGGTACTCTTTGGCAGATCGCGAACATGCCCGTTGGACGCGATCACTTCGTAATTCCTGCCTAGGAACTTTTTGATTGTTTTGGCTTTCGCCGGTGATTCGACGATAACTAGATATTTTGGCATATAGTATTACCCCTTGTTTACATTTTTTTGATATATAAGTTCTGATGGATCTGTTTGATATATCCTTTCGCTTCTAATTGAAATAAAGCTTGGATCACTTCTTCATAAGAATCTTGGGATGTACTTAAGATCTCATCAATATATTTCGGTTTCAAACTCAACATATCATACACCCTTTTTTCTGCCTTTGCAAGAGATTTTGCACTATGCTTTGGAAATTTTCGTGAAAATCCCGTGAATTCTGAAAATTCTGTTAAAATATCGTCGACATTTTCAACTAATTTTGCACCTTGTTTGATCAATCCATGACACCCTTGGCAATGTTTGTCTGTGATCATTCCGGGAACTGCGAACACTTCTTTGTTCTGATCAAGCCCACAATCCGCCGTGATCAGCGATCCGCTCCTTGCTCTGGCTTCTGTGACGAGGATTCCGTCACTTAATCCACTGATGATTCGGTTTCTTTCTGGAAAATGCCATTTGAGCGGTTCACTGCCTGGCGGGTACTCAGAAATAACTGTCTGATTCGCATACATGTCATAAAATAACTGAAAATTTTCTTTTGGGTAAATGAGATCGATCCCACATCCTAAAACCCCAACAGCCTGTCCTTTTTTGTCGATTATTTCACGGTGAACCGTCCCATCTACGCCCCTTGCGAGTCCACTTACAATCTGTACGCCTTGCTGAGCCAGCTCTTTTGCGAACTTTTTTGAGATTTCGAATCCATAAGTTGTCGGATATCTTGATCCAACGATCGCTATTGACAGTTCTTTTTCTTCATATGGCTGACCTTTTTGAAAAATCCCATACGGAGCATCGTAGATCTTCCTCAATCGATTCGGATAAGCAGCTTCTTTTTGAATGATAAAACGAATATTTTCACGATGTAAGGCTTCATAGCCTTTCTTGATCGCTGTTTCATCTCTGGAATGAACGAAACGATCATATTCAAGTTGTGTCATGTGTTCTTTTAAGATTTCTGGGTTGATCTTATAGAGTTCTTTTGGATGAATGAAGATATCCATCAATTCTTTTTGCTTCTTGATCGGCAATCGAACTTTGCCACATAGCCAGTACCAATATAATTTATCTTCCATATTCAAGCACCTCTTTGATAAATCCTGTATTTCTGAAGGTCATGGCTTCCATCAGGTGGATCGGTTTAATCTCTGATTCATTTTCTATAAGCATGATCGTCAGTGCTACTTTTAAAATCTTATCCATTCCTCGTCTTGTGATCTTGCCAGATCGATAGGCGATATCTAAAATCTCTTTGCATTCTTTGGATAAATGAAGGAGCTTGTTTAACTGTATGTGGCTTAAATGGCTGGTATCACTGCATTGATAGTTTTTTAATAACTTTTTTTCTCTTTGGATGGTTGTTTCGATGCGTTCTTTGATCTGATCGGATGTTTCTTGACTCTCTTTTTGTATTTTCTGTGTATCAGCCTCTTTTTTACTTAGACATAGGACCATGTCAAAACGGTCTAAGATCGGACCGGACAATTTCTTTAGATAACGCTTTTTTTCATGATAAGTACATCGGCAGATTCCATCTTCCAATCCATAACCACAAGGACATGGATTCATGGTGGCGATCAGTTGAAAGTCTGCCGGGAACTTGTGGTAGATCCCATTTCTGGTGATATCGATCGTTCCATCTTCCAATGGCTGTCTGAGTGCTTCGATACATTCTGTTTTAAATTCCATAAATTCGTCCAGAAATAAAATGCCATGATGTGCTAATGTGATCTCTCCTGCCGTCGGCGTCTTGCCGCCTCCAAGAAATGCGGCTTTCGGAATCATTGGATGTGGCTGGCGAAATGGTCGGGTATCATCTTCTAAATACCTTGGAATTCCTGTGGCATCATAGATTGACTGAACTTCCATCTTCTCCTCTTTTGATAGTTGCGGAAGAATGGTCGGGATCCTTCTGGCTGCCATTGTTTTTCCTGAACCTGGAGAACCAATGACCAATAGATGATGTCTTCCAGTGACTGCGATCTCCATCGCTCTTTTTAAATGTTGTTGTCCGATGATATCACTGAAGTCTTCTTCTGACTCTTCCTTGTGATAAGTTGTTGCACTTCTGCAACTTTTTTGCTGATATGTTCCATGAAAATAGTCCAGAACATCCTGTAAACTGTCCATAAATACCACTTCGATATCTTCGATCCCTCTTAGAGAATTCTCATCTTCACTTGCCGCAAAGAACTTGTGAATTCCTTGTTTTCTTGCTTCTAAAACGATCGGAAGGCAGTTTCCTACACCTCTGATCTTGCCGTTTAGTCCTAATTCTCCCATGATACAGATGTCATCTAACTTGCTTGCATCGATTAAATTCAGGCATCCTAAAAAGGCCACGGCGATTGGGAAATCGAACGCGGTTCCGTTCTTTCTTATATTGGCTGGGGATAAATTAACGGTGATCTTCATCGACGGTAAGGGATGGCCGATGGAGCGCAGTGCTGATGCAACCCGCTCTTTTGCTTCCATGGATTCTTTGGAAAGATAGCCTACCATTGTAAAATATGGCAGGCCGTTTCTGATTTCTACTTCTACGTGGATGAGCTTTCCACTCACTCCACTGACGATTCCTGTGATTACTTCCTGATAAATAATACTCAACTCCTTCTCTTCTCAAAAAGGAAGCTGGTTTCAAAATGATATGGTTAGTTTATCACAAAAGTAATATTTTTACAATCTTGTTTATTCAAAACAATTGTGATTATTTTAATAATTTCTTTAATTCACTCATAAATGTGTTCACATCTTTGAATTCACGGTAAATGGCTGCAAATCTTACGTATGCAACTTCATTTAAATCCTTTAATTTGTCCATGACCATCTCTCCGATCACGGATGTTTCGACTTCTCTTGTTCCCATGTTATAGATCTTTGTCTCGATCTCATCGATCGCTGCTTCGATCTGCCCCATGGATACTGGGAGTTTGTGACAGGATTGTACGATTCCATTCCGGATCTTGTTTCGATCGTAGAGTTGTCGTGTCTTGTCTTTCTTGATGACACTCAACGGTTCTGTCTCTATCTTCTCATAAGTTGTAAAACGTTTTCCGCATTCGTCACATTGTCTTCTTCTACGGATCGCATTGTTGTCTTCTGCCGGTCTGGAATCTACGACTCTGGAATTCTCACTTCCACAATATGGGCATCTCATCTTCTTGTACCTCCGTGTTTTTACTGCTTGAAGTATATCATTTTTTTTGTAGAAAAGAAAGCTTTTCTTTTATTTCAGGCATTCTTTTTCGTTGATATCGACTAGAATCGTATCTCTGCCGATCCTTACAATGCATTTGTAGGGGATTTTGTAAACTTTATTCTTGCCAACGCATATGAGCATCTTCGTTGTTTTGGGAACGATCAGATAACAGATCTTACCCGTATGGATTTCAAATTCGAGGTCTAGGACAAAGCCTAAACATTCTCCTGTATTACAATTGATCACATCTTTTTGCCGAAGTTCGAGAAATTTCATGTCAGGAATCCTTTTTCTTCCTATTATAATAGTATTCTTTTTTTCCATGAATAGAAGCAGAAAAAAGCAGGAGATTCTGATCTCTCGAATCTCCTGCTTCTTTATTATTATAATGATATAAAGAAAGATTAAGCTTCTTTCTTTGGTGCTGGTTTCTTAGGAACTAATTTCTTTCCTGTAATGATTCCTTTTGGACATTTACCTGCACATAATCCACAACCTACACATTTATCATAATCGATCTGTGCGATGTTGTTTTCAACTTTGATTGCTCCAAGTTTACATACTTTTTCGCATGCTTTACATCCGATACATCCTGCTTTACACACAGACATAACGTTTTTACCGAATTCTTTAGAGCTGCACTGTACTCTTGTTTTCTTGTTTTCTGGTACAAGGTCGATCAATGCTTTTGGACATGTTTCTGCACATTTTCCACATCCTACACATGCTTCTTCATCGATGTGAGCGATTCCGTTCACGATAGAGATCGCATTTTCTGGACATACTGCTGCACAGCTTCCAAATCCCATACATCCAAATTCGCATCCTTTTGGTCCTGCACCTGGTACGTTCATCGCTTCGATACAGCTCTGAACTCCTGAGTACTGGTATTTGTCAGATGCCTTTTCGCAAGTTCCGGCACATTTTACGAATGCGACTTTCTTCACGAATTCTCCTGCTTCTACACCCATGATCGCACTGATCTTCTCAGCTGCAGCTGCTCCACCAACTGGACAGCCGTTCACTGGTGCTTCTCCATTTGCGATTGCTTTTGCAAGTCCATCACAACCTGCGTATCCACAACCACCACAGTTATTTCCTGGAAGTTCTGCACGGATGGCTACTTCCTTCTCGTCTACAGGAACTTTAAATTTCTCTGAGGCAATTCCCAGTAAGATTGCGATAAGCAGACCGGTTCCTCCGACAACAACCATGGCAAGTAAAATTGCTGATATATTCATCTTCTTTACCTCCTAAATAAGTCCTGAGAATCCGAAGAATGCGATTGCCATTAATCCTGCTGTTAACAGTGTGATAGGCATTCCTTTGAAAGATTCTGGGATGTTGTTGTATTCCATCTTTTCACGGATACCAGCAAGGATAACAATAGCGATCAGGAATCCTAAAGAGATACCGATACCATTGACTACGCTGGCGATGAAACTATAGTCGTTCTGTACGTTTGTTAATGCTGTACCAAGAACTGCACAGTTTGTTGTGATCAGTGGAAGGAATACTCCCAGAGATTCATATAATGCTGGCATAGATTTCTTTAATACCATTTCTACGAACTGTACTAATGCTGCGATTACCAGGATAAATACGATCGTATTTAAGTATGTTAAATCTGTTGGTACTAATAAAAATGTATAAATTAAATTTGTAACTGCTGATGCGATAGTAATAACGAAGAGAACGGCTGCACCCATTCCGGCTGCTGTCTCAACTTTCTTAGAAACTCCAAGGAAAGGACATAAACCAAGGAACTGGCTTAATACGACGTTATTTACCAGCGCTGAACCGATGGCAATTAACAGTAAACTTTTCATCTTAATCCTCCTTATTTGTCATCTACAGTTGTATCAAAAAAGCTTCTGGAACCGCAAGCGCTGTTTCCGCAGTGAGAACAATCTCCGCATCCACAACTCTGTGCTTCTCCGGCTTTTTTAGGTTTTTTGCTCTTAACTTTATTCTGGATCGCTACTAAGCATGCAAGTACGAAGAATGCTCCAGGTGCCAGGATAAAGATTGTGATTGGTTCGTATGCAGATGGCATTACCTGCATTCCGAAGATCTGACCTGCTCCTAATAATTCACGGAATGCTCCTAAAATTGTTAAGGCTACAGTAAATCCAAGTCCCATTCCAAGTCCGTCAAAGAAGGAGTTGATCGGTCCGTTCTTTGCTGCAAAGGATTCTGCACGTCCAAGGATGATACAGTTTACTACGATCAGTGGGATGTATAATCCTAATGCGTCGTTAACTGCTGGAACATATCCCTGTAATAGGAACTGTACGATTGTTACCAGAGATGCGATAACTACGATATATCCTGGAATACGTACACGATCAGGGATGACATTTCTTAATGCGGAAATGATCATGTTAGAAAACATTAATACGGCTGTTGTTGAAAGTCCCATTCCTGCACCGTTGATCGCAGATGTTGTTACTGCTAATGTAGGACACATACCTAACATTAAGACGAAGGTAGGGTTTTCTTTTACGATACCATTAATCAATCGTTCCATTGGATTTGGTTTCATGTTTAATTACCTCCCTTCAGGCTCTTTGAATATGCAACACAGCTGTTAACTGCACTTGTGACAGCACGGCTTGTGATCGTTGCACCACTGATGGCATCTACTTTAGAATCATCGTTCTTACCAGATCCATCTTTTACAACTTCAAATTTGTCTGCTTTTTTGTTTTTAAAGTTACTCTTGAATTCTGGTTCTTTGGCTTTCATACCTAAACCAGCTGTTTCGCTGATGGATAATGTTTCATAACCATTGACTGTTCCATCATCTCTAACACCTACAGATAAAGATACATCTCCACCGTATCCTTCTGGGTTTGTTACAGAGAATACGTATCCAAGTTCTTTTCCGTTTTTGTCAACTGCTTTTACAACTTCAGAAATCGTGTTCTGTCCAAGATCATTTTTCTTTAAGACAGCTGCTACGTCTTTCTGGTCTAATTTTACTGTATCGAATTTCGCTGCATCTTTGAATACGGCTTTGTAAGCTTCCTGTTTTGTCTTTTCTTCCTGTGCGGCGATCGGTGCTTTTGTTACATTATATACGATACCTAAAAGGAGTCCTGCAATTAATGTGATCACACATAATTTGATACAATCCATTACGAGATTCTTATTCATTGCTCTTACCTCCTTTTTTTACGATTCCAAATGGAGTTGGTACTGTCACTCTCTCGATCAGTGGAACTAATAAGTTTGCAATGATGATTGAGTAAGATACACCTTCTGCCATTGGTCCGAACAGACGGAATAATCCAGTTAAAATACCAAGAACGATCGCATAGATGATCTTTCCGTTCTTTGTAATTGGAGATGTTACGTAGTCTGTTGCCATGAAGATCGCACCTAACATTAATCCACCACTGAAGATCTGTGCTGCCATGTAAGATAGATCAAATCCATGACCACCGAAGATCAGTACGAAGATTGCTACAACTGCAACGTAAACACATGGGATGATCGGAGAGATGACTTTCTTAAATACTAAGTATACTCCACCGATGATCAGTAATAATGCAGATGTTTCACCAATTGTTCCAGGAACGAATCCTAAGAATGATTTCATAACATCCACGCTTTTTCCCTGTTCCATAACAGCAAGTGGTGTTGCTGTTGTCACACCATCATATGTAAATGTTGTCATTCTTGCTGCAAATGAGATCATTAAGAAACATCTTGCACCAAGGGCTGGGTTCATAAAGTTCTGTCCCAATCCACCGAATACCTGTTTTACAACGATGATCGCGAAGATTCCACCAAGGATCGGCATCCAGAATGGTGCTCCTGATGGTAAGTTTAATGCAAGTAACAGTCCGGTTAATGCCGCACTTAAGTCACCTACAGTGATTGGCTGTTTCATAAGTTTCTGGTAAATATACTCAACGACAACACAGGTAGCAACAGAAATTGCAACTGTCAGTGCCGCAGATGCTCCAAAGATATAGATACCAAAAATTGTAGCGGGTAGTAATGCGATGATAACATCTAACATAATCTTTTGTGTTGAGCCGTTATCTCTTACATGAGGATTGGCTGACACATGATATAATGTTTCGCTCATATGTATCTCTCCTTTATTTCTTTCTACGGTTAGCTAATACCTGTTTACGACCTGTCTTCATGGACTGTGCAAGGTTACGTTTTGCTGGACATACAAATGAACAAGATCCACACTCAACGCATTCTGCTCCATAAAGTTTCTCAAACTCGTCAAACTGATTATGATCTGCTAATACAGATAATTTTGCTGGCATCAGCTTCTGTGGACAGACGCTTACACATCTTCCACAACGAATACAATTGCTTGGTTGGTTCGCAGCAACTTCATCTTTTGTGAATGCTAAGAAGCATGAGAATGTTTTGACAGCTGGTACATCTGTTGTAAACATTGCCATACCCATCATAGGTCCACCAGAAATGATCTTCTCAGGCTGTGTCTTAAATCCACCGGCTGCTTCGATCAGTTCCTGTACGTTTGTTCCTGTACGTACTTTAAAGTTGCTTGGATTCTTGATCGCATCTCCAGTAACTGTCACAACACGTTCGTATAATGGTTTACCATCTTTGACAGCTTCTTTGATCGCTACGATCGTAGCTACGTTATCTACGATGCATCCTGCATCTGCTGGTAACATGCTGGAGTTGATGCTTCTTCCTGTTGTTGCATAAATCAAAGAACGTTCTGCACCCTGTGGGTATTTTGTCTTTAATGTAGCAACGCTGATTCTTGCATCACCTTTTACTAATGCTTCTACTTTAGCAATTGCATCTTTTTTATTATCTTCAATACCAATGATACCTTTTGCTTTTGGGAACATATCAAGTACGATATTTAATCCTTCAATTAAAAGTTCTGGTGTCTCCATTAAGATGCGGTAGTCACCTGTGATATAAGGTTCACACTCAGCTCCATTTACGATGATATATTCAATCGCATCTGGATCTTTTGGCGCTAATTTCACATGTGTTGGGAATCCGGCTCCACCAAGTCCTACGATTCCAGCTTCTTTGATCGCTGCTAAAACATCATCTTTAGACATCTGATCATAAGGTTTTGCCTCAAAGGCAGCCTCTTTGAATTCTCCATCATTCTCAATTACGATAGAGTTAACTTTTGCTCCTGCTGGAGTCATTCTTGGCTCGATCGCCTTTACAGTTCCTGAAACAGAGCTGAAAATATTCGCGGATACAAATCCTCCAGCTTCTGCCACCTTCTGGCCTACTAACACCTGGTCTCCCTTGCTAACGATTGGCTGTGCAGGAGCACCGATGTGCTGACCTAAAGGTAAAACAACATCTCCTTTTGGCAGGTATTCGGTGATTGGTGAATTCTTTGCAAATTCTTTACCATCTGCCGGATGAACACCGCCGCTAAATGTAAACAATGCCATTTTAAGCCTTCCTTTCTTCTTTACATTTTTTTCCATTGCGAAAAAAAAGAGTTCTCATAAAATGAAAACTCCTTTGAACACAAGACTTATAATACCACAGTCTCTTTTATTTTTCAATGTTTTTTTAACAATTTCTTTGCATTTGCATACAAAATTCTATGTTTTTCTTCAGATTTTCTTAAGATTCTGAAATGATTTGACAATTCTGGCTTTTATATTCTATCATTTACGGATCTGTCCATTTCCATAAATAATAAATTTGCTGGTTGTCAGTGCATCTAATCCCATTGGTCCTCTGGCATGAATCTTCTGGGTACTGATTCCGATCTCTGCTCCAAATCCAAATTCAAATCCATCAGTAAATCTTGTGGATGCATTAACATAAACAGCTGCTGCATCGATCTGATTTAAGAATTCCTGTGCATTCTGGTAAGAATCTGTGACGATCGCTTCCGAATGCCCCGTATTGTAATGATTGATATGTTCCACTGCTTCGTCAAAGCTGTCGACAGTTTTCACAGAAATGATAGAATCTAAGTATTCTGTTCCCCAGTCTTCTTCTGTTGCAGGAATGACCTGGTCATTTAAAGCACAAACCCTCTCATCTCCACGTACTTGCACACCTTTGGCTAATAAAGCTTCAATGATCGCTGGACCATGGCTTTCTATGATATTTTTATGTAATACTAGAGACTCACATGTATTGCATGTTCCAAGCCTCTGTGTCTTTGCATTGATGATGATGTTAACTGCCATGTCTTTCTGGGCAAATTCATCTACGTATACATGACAATTTCCTGTCCCTGTCTCGATCACTGGCACTGTAGAATTCTTTACAACACTCTGAATGAGTCCTGCACCACCTCTTGGGATCAGAACATCTAAGTATTCATTTAACTGCATCATCTTTGTAGCTGTCTCACGGCTTGTATCTGTCAGCAGCTGAATGCTGTATTTTGGCATATTGCAGAATTCTAGTGCACTCTGGATCACATTTGTGATCGCAAGATTTGAATTGATCGCATCACTTCCACCACGAAGAAGGCATGCATTTCCTGTCTTAAAACATAGTGCAAATGCATCTGCTGTTACGTTTGGTCTTGATTCGTAGATGATACCGACAACTCCTAATGGTACTGTTTTCTTACCGATCAAAAGTCCATTCGGTGTTTTCTGCATATGTTCTACAGAACCAATTGGATCATGTAGTTCAGCTACCTGACGAAGTCCTTCTGCCATTGCTTCGATACGGTCAGGATTCAGGGATAAACGATCGATCAACGCCTCGCTCATATCATTGCTTTTTGCATTCTCTACATCTTTATAATTCTCACTTAAGATATATTCCTGATTCTGTACCAGACATTTGGCTGCTTCTCTTAATACTTCATTCTTATCTTCAATCCCTGCTTTTCCAAGAATTATCGATGCTTCTTTTGCCTGTTTTCCTAGTTGTTCCAACATTATGAATGCCTCCTTTTCGGTGCGGTTTGCATCTATCATCAATATGTTCTATCTAATCTGCTCTAGTTTAATCCTTTTGGTTTTAATGGAGTAATCGATCCATCTTCATTTTTGATACTTACATTATTAAGCTGCGCTCTTAAGTTTGCACGAACAGACTGGATGTATTCATGTCTTAACTTTCTCTGTTCTTCTTTCTGTTCTGGTGTTAACCCAATGGATTTATCCAGATTGTATAATTCATTAATTCTTTGAATATCTTTTTCTTTCATCTGTAATATTTCCTTTCTATATAATACATTGTTTTATCTTATTATGCCTTAAAATATGGGCGTTCTGTTAAATATTTCTTGAAATCAAAGTCTGGTCGTTTGTGTGCTAAGAATAATGTTCCGATCTCTTCTCCTGCAACAACTTTATTGACATTATTTAAATTATTGCTGTTTACGATCACCATATCTGCTCCAGCATCTGTTACGATATTAGCTGCTGCGATCTTCGTTTCCATTCCGCCAGTTCCGACCTTAGTTACAGCTCCTTTTGCCATTCTTCCGATCTTTTCATCTAAGACTGGTACTTCTGGGATCAGTTTGGCCAGTGGATTCTTGTGTGGATCATCCGTATAAAGTCCGTCAATATCTGTCAGGAGGATCAATAGATCGCCTTGTACAACCGCTGTTACGACAGCAGATAAGGTATCATTGTCACCAAACTCGATCTCTTCTGTAGATACCGTATCGTTTTCATTTACGATCGGAATCACGCCGAGTTTTAGTAATTCTTCAAATGTATTCTTGGCGTTATATCTTCTCTCGTCATTGAGCATCGTCTCTTTTGTGATCAGAATCTGTGCAGATCCCTGATTGTATTCAGCAAACAGTTTCTGGTAGATCATCATTAACTGTCCCTGTCCTACAGCAGAACATGCCTGCTTCATCGGAAGGGATGTCGGACGGTTTTCTAATCCCAGGGCTTTAAATCCTACACCGATCGCTCCTGAAGATACCAGGATCACGTCTTTTCCGCTGTTATGTAAGTCTGTTAAAACACGGACTAATTTCTCTAATCGGAATAAATTGATGTTTCCTGTTGCTTTATGGATCAAAGAAGATGTACCTACTTTGACGACAATTCTTTGTTTATCTTTTAGTTTTTCACGATTATTCATTTTACATTCACTCCTTGAAAGGTATTTTACACTGTAACGAGGGCTTGTGCAACCTTAATTCCATCCATTGCCGCAGAAGTGATGCCGCCAGCAAAACCTGCTCCCTCTCCGCATGGGTAGATTCCTTTGATATTGCTCTCAAATCCTTGATCTCTCTCGATTCTTAACGGAGAAGATGTTCTTGCTTCAATTCCGCACAAAATCGTATCTTCTCGATTAAATCCTTTGATCTTTGTATCAAAATATTGCATTCCTTCCGAAATCGCTTCACTGACCGGTTCTGGAAGACAGTTTCTTAAGTTTCCAAAACTTGTCAATCCTTTGGTATTCGGTGTGATCTCGCCAAAGGATTCTGTAATCTTTCCTTCTCTGAAATCTTTTAATGTCTGAACCGGGATTCTTCCTTTTCCTTCGCTAAAAGCTTTTTCTTCCCATTTCTGCTGAAATCTTACGCCTGCTAATGCGTCATTTCCATCAAAATCCTCTGGTGTAACACTTGCGATGATCGCACTGTTGGAATTCTTTGCTGCTCGATCGTGATTGCTCATTCCATTGACCGTCAATCGTTCTGGCTCTGAAGACGCGTTGACCACGAAACCTCCCGGACACATACAGAAGGAATACACACTTCTTCCATTGTTTGCATGATATGTTAGTTTGTATGATGCAGCTGGAAGATCATATTGATCTGCTCCCTTTCCATACTGCGAATGGTCGATCATCTCACGCGGGTGTTCCACACGAAGTCCAATCGCAAAAGCTTTAGGATTCATTTCCAGATCACGATCTGATAAGACCTTAAATGTATCTCTGGCACTGTGTCCCGGTGCTAAGATCGCTGCTTCTGTTTTAATTTCTTCTTTATCATTGATGATCAGCCCTGTTAATTTTCCATCCTGGATCACGAAATCTGTCACTTTCGCCTCAAAACGGACATCTCCGCCAAGAGATCTGATCTCTTCTCTGATCCCTGCAACGACATTTCTTAAAAGATCCGTTCCGATATGTGGTTTATTTTCATATAAGATCTCTTCTGGTGCACCATGTTCTACAAAAGTTTCTAAAACGAATCTATTCCTTCCGAATTTGTCTTTTACTAAGGTATTTAATTTTCCGTCTGAAAATGTTCCTGCTCCTCCTTCTCCAAATTGTACATTGGATTCAGGATTCAGTTCACCACTCTCCCAGAAATGTTCTACATCTTTCATACGGTTTGTGACATCTTTCCCTCGTTCTAAGACGATCGGATGTAATCCGGCTCTTGCAAGCATCAGTGCTGCAAACAGACCTGCCGGTCCCATTCCGATCACAACCGGTGGATATTTAAATTCCCGCTGATTTTCTGGAAATTCAAACTTCTTTTCTTTTACTGCCATGATATTACGATTCTTGTTCTTTTTGAGGAATTTCTCTTCTTGACCCTTACCTAATGTCACATCAACTGCATACACATAAGATAATTCTTCTTTTTTCCTCGCATCAATAGACCGTTTTACGATCTTGTATTGTTTATATTCTGTATTATGTAATGCTTTTTTTATCTTCTTCTCAAGTGCTGCCTCTTTGTGATCGATCGGCAGCTTGATCTGGTTGATTCTTATCATTGTCTTCCTATCTGGCTTGCAGCGATGTATCCAGATGTAAATGCCCACTGAAGGTTGTACCCTCCGCATGTTCCATCGACATCTAGTAATTCACCAACAACATAAAGCCCTTCTAATAACTTTGATTCTAATGTTCCTTGTATGATTTCTTTTGTGGATACGCCTCCGGCTGTTACCTGTGCCATATCATATCCTTTATATCCTTTGATCTCAACTTCAAAGTGTTGGATCATATCTAAGATCCTGTTAAAATCTTTCCTGGATATCTGAGCAACTGGTTTTCTTGGATCGATCTTTAATCTCAGTAAGATTGCATATACCAGTTTTTTATTTAAAAATCCCTGGAAGAATTCTTCGACTGTCTTATAATTGCAGCTCTTTAAGAATACTTCTGTTGTTTCTTCTAAGGTTACCATCTGTGGCATGAGATTTAAATAGATTTTTACTTTTTTCTTTCTTCTTAATGCTTCGATCGCAAAATGACTGATCTGGAAAATCGGGATCCCTGAAACCCCATATTTTGTAAACTGAACTTCTCCATGTTCTTTGGCGATCAATTCATTATTCGCGTAGACGCTGACATTACTGACATTTCGAACTCCCGAGGTGTCTTTTAAATATTTTCCTTCTGCTTCTAATCCTACCAAAGACGGGAATGTATCCGTGATCTTATGATGAAAGTCTTTGGCAAGCTTGTATCCACTTCCGTTGCTTCCTAAGTTTGGCTGTGCACATCCACCAGTTGCAAGGATCAGATTGCTTGACTGAAAACATTTGTCATTTCCATAGACATAAAATGTGGACTTACGTTTCTCTGCTTTCGTGACTTCAAATTCTGTCAGAATATCCACGTGCAGATGCTTTAATTTCTGTGTCAATGTATCAACAACAGTTGCTGCCTGCAAAGATGCAGGATAATAATATCCATTTTGCTCTGTCACAAGCATTCCGAGAGATTCAAAGAACTGAATGAGATCTTCTAATCCAAATTCCTCGATCATCGGATAGGCAAAGGAAGGTCTCTGCCCTCTGTAGCAATTCTCGTCCATGTAGGCATTTGACAGATTGCATCTTCCATTTCCCGTTGCTAATATTTTCTTTCCTAATTTATCCATCCGTTCAAGCAAGAGAACTTTCTTATGATGACTAGCTGCTGTGATCGCTGCCATCATACCAGAAGCCCCTGCTCCAACGATGATCACATCATATTTCATTCGTTATTTTTCTCCAAATTTTTATTTTAACTACTGTATGATTCCAGAAAATGATATACTTCTTCTCTGTTTTCAAAGATAAAATTCTCTTTCAGCATATTTTTGATGTCTGCTGGCAGATTCTCTTTCTTCATATCTGTATATTCAAAAACTTCTTTGGTCTTATTATTGATCACAGCCAGACTTCCATCAAGAATCTTCAGACTGTACGTTGCCTTAACCTTCTTGACTGCTTTGGTCTGTTTTTTTTCAGCTGTTGTTGTTATCTGAGAACGAACTTCCTTGAGGTTGTCCTTCTTTTCATTTGCTGAGAATGCAAGATAACACATACAGATGCACAAAACTGTGATCACAACCATATATATCATCAAAAATCGATTGATCTTCTTCATAATGCAACCCTCCTTTGGCTATATTGTTACCAAAGATAAGGGAATTTATACAAAAAGCCCAAATCATAGCAGATCTGGACTTTTTCTTCCTTTTATAAGTGGAAGCCCTTACGATCCTTACAGCAAATGTAATTTCTTTGCTAATCTGACGATCAGATTTCCTTTTGGAATCTTAGTAAGTTCTTCTTCTGTAAATACTTTTAACTTAATGATCGCTGCAAAATAGATCAGTGCTCCAACTGGCACTGCAATGATCACGCAGACCGCAAAGCATACTCGCCCGAATGGAAGAACGCTTTGAACCGCATACTGAATCAGAAAACAGACAACACCCATCACTGCTGCACTTAATGCAGGCTTGATAAATGTCTTTGTGATCTCCTGATGAAAACCTGTGTATTTCTTGATGGAGTGTGCATTTAACAGACACATCACAAGGGAAAATGCCATAGTCGCAAATACCAATCCATATGTTTTACAATCTGTGTATGTTAATAAAAGCCATAATACAACGATATTGACCACAACGGAAATCGCAGAATGTCTGACTGGCACTCTCATCTTTCCCATTCCCTGTAAGATACCATTTGTCAACGTTGACAGACAGTAGAAAATAACGGAAACTGCACCGATCCGAAGCATAGCTGCTCCTAATCCCTTGGCATATGTTGCACCGAAGATCAATCCATTGATCGAACTATTTAACACACCTAGTCCAACCGCACATGGGATCGCGATCATCATCGTAAAACGTATCGCCATCTGGATACTGTCGTTCATGTCGTCCTTCTTGCCTAACGCATAGGCTGCAGAAACATTTGGCACGATCGCATTGGAAAGTGCAGATGCCATCGCAACTGGAACATTGATCAACACGTTATACTGACCGCTGAACAAACCATAAAATTCTGAAACTACTTTCGCCGTAATTCCTTTTCCTACTAAGATATTACTAAAGATCGTCTGGTCGATCGTTGCACTACAGTTATAGATCGCTGTACTAAAGATAACCGGTGTGATCGTTAATAATAAGATCTTTAAGATATTCCCATAAGATTCAATATATTTTGTACGGTCATGTTTCATCTGAATCTTGACCTTTGGCTGGTATGCACGATAAATGATAGAGCAGAAGATCAATCCTGTTAAAACACCGACTCCTGTACCGATCGCACTACCTGCTGCCCCATGTCTTGCGATCTCATATGTGATCTTGTTAGATGGCAGATATGGTAAGATCAGTACATATGCCATCAAAATACTAAAGATCGCATTCAAGATCTGCTCAATGATCTGGGAAATGGATGTTGGCACCATTGTATTATGTCCTTGAAAATATCCTCTAAGTACTCCAAGAATCCCAGAGAAAAAGATCGTTGGGGAAATGACCTGAAGGGCAAGTGCTGCACCTTTTTGATGTCCGACAAAGGTTGGTGCTCCAAAATATGCGATCATGGACGCGATACCACCAACGACAACTGCATAAACTAATGCTCCATAGAAGATTCTCTGAGCATTGATATATTCTTTCTTCGCAAGTCTTGCAGAAATTGATTTGGATACCGCAAGTGGAATACTAAAGGATGCGATCAGCAGAATAATGTTATAGATATTATATGCATAAGAATAGTACCCCATACCTTCTTTGCCAATGATCCCAAACAGTGGACTACGATATAATAATCCGATCACACGGCAGACAATGGATGCTGCGGCTAAGATCATTCCTTGCATTAAAAATGAGTTTTTGCTGCTTTTACTCATACTAAACCTCTTTCATCTCTTGTATATTTCGTCTTTGTCAAAATCTCTTCCTGACGTTTTTCCATATCTTTTCGTTCTTCCTCTTCCATATGGTCATATCCAAACAGATGTAACATACTGTGAGCGATCAAAAAGGCATATTCTCTCTCTCGGCTGTGGCCATAATTCTCAGCCTGTTCCCATACCTTGTCCATGGAGATCACGATATCTCCAAGTAGAAATTCACCGCTCTCCGGATCAAATGCCATCGGATCTTCTTCAATCTTTGAGAAATCCGCTGGTTCTTCGTATTCTGCCATTGGAAAAGACAGTACGTCTGTTGGCCGGTCGATTTCTCTTTGTTCTTTGTTGATCGCATGAATCGTTTCATTATCGGTTAGCATTAAATTCACTTCGCACTCATAAGGGCAGTCCACATAATCAATCGCTGCCTCGATCACTTCATGTGCGATCTTCTCATAAGGGATATTGATCTCCCCTTCGTATTCATTCTCGATTATAATACTCATAACATTCCTATCTTCTGTTCTTTTTGTTATTGTTATTCTTATTCTTTTTCGCAGATCTGGCTGCTTCATATTGATCATATGCTGCAACGATCTTCTGTACTAATGGATGTCTGACAACGTCCTTATTGGTAAGCTCGCAGACCCCGATCTCCTTAACTTTTCTTAACACTCTTAGAGATTCTTCTAATCCTGAAATACTATCAAATGGCAAGTCTTTCTGTGTTAAATCACCCGTGATGATCGCTTTGGACCCAAATCCAATACGTGTTAAGAACATCTTCATCTGAGCAGGTGTCGTATTCTGTGCCTCATCTAAGATAATGTATGCATTATCCAGTGTACGTCCTCTCATGTAAGCCAATGGAGCGACTTCGATCAAGCCTTTCTCCATATTCTTCATAAATGCGTCTGCCCCAAGGATCTCATATAATGCATCATATAATGGTCTTAAATATGGATCAACTTTACTCTGTAGATCTCCAGGCAAGAAACCTAGCTTCTCTCCTGCCTCAATCGCTGGTCTTGTTAAGATGATACGGCTGACTTCATCATTCTTAAATGCTGTGATTGCCATTGCCATTGCAAGATATGTCTTACCAGTTCCTGCAGGACCGACTCCAAATGTGATCATCTTATTCTTGATCGCATCGACGTATTTTTGCTGTCCTAAAGTCTTTGGTTTGACTGCTTTGCCCTGGATCGTATGACAGATGACATCTTTATCAAGCTCCAAAAGACTTGGAGATTTCTCTTCCATTGATAACGATAACGCATAGTTTACATTCTGCTCTGTGATCACATTTCCTCGTTTGGATAATTCGAGTAGTTCATCGATCACGGAGATCGCATGATTGACTGCCTGCTGTGTTCCAATACATTTTAAATGGTCACCTCTCAGGATCAGACTCACATGCAGTGTTTTTTCGATCTTCTTCATATAGGCATCAAACTGCCCGAATACATTCCCGCCATGTTCTGCCGGAAAATTCATTTCTATTTCAACTGGATTCATCTAATTCTCAGTCTCCTTCTTTGTGTATATTCCTTATGTATTCTACCATCTGTTACAAAGTTTTTCAACCTGAGTGGCAAAATCCATATGGCCTGATTCATAACTTTTATTTATTGCTGCGCTGTTGTTGGTGTGATCATTTCTTCTTGTTTCTTTGTTAATTTCTTGATATTTCGGATCTTTCCGACACTTTCTTCTTTGATGATCGATGCCTTAACTTCATATCGGTTGTTCTTTTTTTTATAATTTCCTTCACAGTGAACGATCTTTGCTCCTGCTTTTGCTTTCTTCATAAGATATCGTTCCATCTGTTTTTTTAATTTTAACTGTGCTTCTTTTTTTGTCAAGATTTTCTTCTTTGGCCTGTATCTTTCAGTTATCTGCATCGTGATCCCAATGGGCAGATAAAAAGATTTCCCTATCTTTAATGATCTTCTCTTTGTCATAACATTTGTATGATCCTGTCTTTTCTTTTCGGGAAAATCGAATTGATACTGTCCAAAATATAAATTTTTGATGCTCTTTTTCTTGCCTGTGATCAGCTTTTCGTAATATTCCATGGGAATTGAATTGTTGTACACCTCTTTAGTGCGCATCACGATCTCTCCGTCCGCTTTGATCTTATCCGTCTGTGTCACGGTAAAATCATCACTGTAGTAATAGATCAATCCAGAAATTAAAGTTGTTCCGCTTTTGACACTGTCCCCAACACTTACAAGCGGTGTTCCACTTTTAACCGCCATTTTTGTAATGATCCCTGATTTATTTGCCACGATATCACATGGTTTCTTTGGATTCTGCTTTGTTTTACGATCTAAAGTTTCTTTTATCTCAATATGCAGTCTTGTTCCCTGAATCGAACAGGATGCCCACGCAATCTCAGCATAATCTTCCCTCAGATGATCTTCCAATGCATCACAGTCAATCTGGTATTTTAATGTTCCAATATGGTAGTAGTTATCCGTAACATACTTTAATATATCACTTTCTGAATATACTTCTCCTCCAGAAACTGTAATCTCCCATAAAAACTGACTCAGCGAAAGGATCATTAAACCGCACAAACACATGGAAAAAAATAATATTTTACGTTTTTTATGTTCTTTTAAGAAATATGGCAGTCCTTTTTGCCCTTGTAATGTAAGATCAACATTTGCTTTCTCTGCTAATGCTTCCAACATTTGATAAGCACTTCGTCTGATAAAAAACACATAGCCGTCTGATACTGGTTTTAGTTCCCACAATACAAGATGATTTTTTGCACAGAGATTCAAAAAACGCTCTGTCTGATATCCTTTGACTTGAAAATACAGCCTTCCAAATATAAAGTGCAGAATTTTAAGCATTTCTCATGCTCCTTTCAAAGAATATCATACATATTCCAGCCTTTTGATCTTTCCTTTGATCTTCATTGATTCCTGTGAGTAAAAATCAACTGCCAGATCACATCCACAAATATTTAATATGACATGATTTCCCTGAATCGAGATCTTATTCTCATCATATGATACGATTCCCCTGTAGTTTTCTATGTATGCTTCACAGTTTCCTGTCAAGGTTATAATGAAATCTCCAAACACCACATCTCTTGGAAGAGAAAGTCCTTTAGCAATCACTTCTTTTGGTTTCTTCTTCATGCAAAACTCCTTTTGTGGCATTTGGTTTAATATATGCCGAAAAAAAGCACCATATACCTGTTCCCAGGTAAATGATGCTTATCTTTTCAATCAAGTAAAAATTATTTAGATTTTCTCTTACGAGCCGCTTCAGACTTTTTCTTACGTCTTACGCTTGGCTTTTCGTAATGTTCTCTTTTACGAATCTCCTGCTGAATTCCTGCTTTTGCACAGTTTCTCTTGAATCTGCGAAGAGCGCTATCTAAAGATTCATTTTCTTTAACGATTACGTTTGACATTCTATTCCCGACCTCCCCTCCAGTCTTGTACTTGTGCATAGGACTGTTTGGGTTTTAATTTTTTGCACTAGATTAGTATATCACATTTTAGATTTTTGTCAACTATGAAATTTGACTTTCTAAAATTTCTTTTACTTTTGCTACTGCTTCTGGGATTCCGGCTGGGTTCTTTCCTCCGGCCTGGGCCATATTTGGACGTCCTCCACCGCCGCCTCCAACGCATCCGGCGATCGCTTTGATCAGGTTTCCAGCGTGTGCTCCTGCTTTCTGTGCCTCGTCTGTTACCATGGCAACTAAGAATACTTTTCCGTCTTTCTGGGAAGCAAGGACAATAACACCTTCTCCTAATTTCTCTTTTAAGTTATCTCCAAGTTCACGAAGTCCATTCATATCGACGTCTTCTATAGAAGTTGCAAGAAGTTTCACTCCTTTTACTTCTTCTACCTGATCCATAACATCTCCCAGAGCGTCTTTTGCAAGTTTGCTCTTTAAGGATTCGTTTTCGCTCTTTAATTCTTTTACTTCTGCAAGAAGTGATTCAATTCTTGTCAGCAGTGTTGCTGGTGTAGCTTTTAATGCTTTGGCTGCTTCTTTTAATTCTTCTTCCTGCTTATGGTAGTAGTTAAATACTCCCTGATCTGTCACTGCTTCGATTCTTCGAACTCCTGATGCAACACCAGTTTCAGATAAAATCTTGAATGCTGTGATCGCTCCTGTATTCTTCACATGAGTACCACCACATAATTCTACAGAGAAATCTCCCATGGATACAACGCGTACTTCGTCTCCGTATTTCTCTCCAAACAGTGCCATAGCTCCTGTTTTCTTAGCTTCTTCCATAGACATAACTTTTGTCACAACTGGAAGATCCTGAGCGATCTTTTCGTTGACAATCTTCTCAACTCTTGCGATCTCATCATCAGATAATGGTGAGAAATGTGTAAAGTCGAATCTTAAATGTTCCGCATTATTTAAAGATCCTGCCTGCTCTACATGAGTTCCAAGCACTTCTCTTAATGCTTTCTGTAATAAATGAGTTGCACTATGGTTCTTTGCACCTAATGCTCTATTCTTCTCATTCACTGTAAAGACTGCTTTGTCTCCTACGTTGAATGTTCCTTCGACTACATGTCCAACATGTCCAAACTTACCACCGGATAATTTAATGACATCTTCTACTTCAAAAGATGCATCTCCGCTGATGATCACACCTTTATCTGCTTCCTGACCACCGCTTGTAGCATAGAATGCTGTCTGGTCAGCGACGATCGTTCCTTTGTCTCCTTTGTTCAGAGTTGAAACAACTTCTGTCTCTGTTGTCATAGCTGTGATCTCACCTTCACAAGTAAGTTCATCATATCCAACGAATTTTGTTGTCATGGCTGGATCTAACTGTTCGTATACAGTTGCATCTGCACCCATGTAGTTTGTTGTCTTTCTTGCAGCTCTGGCAGTCTCTCTCTGAACCTGCATTTCTTTTTCAAAGCCTTCTTTATCTACAGTAAATCCCTTTTCTTCTAAGATCTCGATCGTCAGATCTAATGGGAATCCATATGTGTCATATAATTTGAACGCATCTGCACCAGCAAGTTCTTTGCTGCCTTTCTCGTTCATAGCTTTTTCCATATCTGCTAAGATAGACAGTCCCTGATCGATCGTCTTGTTGAACTGTTTTTCTTCCTGAGATAAATGATTGAAGATAAATTCTGCTTTCTCTTCTAATTCTGGATATCCATCCTTGGATTCACGGATCACGACTTTACTGATATCTGTTAAGAACAGATGATCGATCCCTAATAATCTTCCATGTCTTGCTGCGCGGCGAATCAGACGGCGAAGTACATATCCACGTCCTTCGTTAGATGGTGTGATACCATCAGATAACATAAATGTAGCAGAACGAATATGGTCTGTGATCACACGGATCGATACGTCTGTCTCGTGGTCTGTACCATAAGTAACTCCTGCAACTTTACAGATCTCATCGCGGATCGCTTTGATAGAATCTACGTCGAAGATAGAATCTACTTCCTGTACAACGACTGCAAGACGTTCCAGTCCCATACCTGTATCAATGTTCTTATTCTCTAATTCTGTATAATGGTTGTGTCCATCATTCTCAAACTGTGTAAATACGTTGTTCCATACTTCCATATAACGGTCGCAGTCACATCCTACCGTACAGTCTGGGCTTCCACATCCATATTTCTCTCCACGGTCATAGTAGATCTCTGAACATGGTCCACAAGGTCCTGCCCCATGCTCCCAGAAGTTGTCTTCTTTTCCAAAACGGAAGATTCTCTCTGGTGCGATTCCGATCTCTTTCTCCCAGATCTCGAATGCTTCATCATCATCTTCGTATACAGATGGATATAATCTGTCAGGATCTAATCCGATCACTTCTGTTAAAAATTCCCAAGACCATGCGATCGCTTCATGTTTGAAGTAATCTCCAAAAGAGAAGTTTCCTAACATCTCAAAGAATGTACCATGTCTTGCTGTCTTACCAACATTCTCAATATCTCCTGTACGGATACACTTCTGACATGTTGTCACTCTTGTTCTTGGTGGTACTTCCTGTCCTGTGAAATAAGGTTTCAGTGGTGCCATACCAGCGTTGATCAGTAATAAACTGTTATCGTTCTTTGGCACGAGTGAAAAACTCTTTAATGCTAAATGTCCTTTACTTTCGAAAAACTCAAGATACATCTTCCTGAGTTCGTTGACTCCATATGCTCTCAACGTTTCATCCTCCTAGTGTCGTTTCATTATATTTAAGAAGACCTTGCCTTTACGGCTTTTTAGCTGCATGAGCCTGTATTCTCATGCAGCTAAATGATCTTCTCTTAATCATGTATGATCTTATGATTCTTTCTTCTTTGCCTTCGCACGACCGACTCCGAAATAAATTCCTGCCGCAGAGCATGCAAAAAGAATCGCAAACTTCAATACATAAGAGACTAATTCTGATAAAAATGCTGTCATAATCTTGCCTCCTTATCTTATAAAGTCGATTATACCAAATCGAACTTAGAAACACAAATATTTTCTCACAAAGATTACGTTCTTAATCTTCTTTTTCTAATAAATCTGTGTAGAAGCAAGAATAATTTCCTGTATGGCAGGCAGCTCCGATCTGTTTTACCTTAGCAAGTAAGGTGTCTCTGTCGCAGTCAATATATAAATCTTTGACATACTGATAATGTCCGGATGTCTCCCCTTTGATCCATAATTCATCACGGCTTCGGCTGTAATAAGTCATAATCCCTGTCTCGATCGTCTTATCATATGCTTCTTTTGTCATATATGCGACCATCAAAACTTCATTTGTCTTATGATCCTGTACAACAACGGTTAACATTCCGTCGCTGTTTAATTTGAATTCATCAAAACTCATCTTGCTATTTAATGGTTTTGCCTCATTACTCATCTTATAAGGCTCCTTTCGTGGAAAGTACATCTGTGATCCTTGGATCCATGCTGGTTGCTTCATCCAAAGCTTTTGCAAATGCTTTAAATGCTGCTTCGATCATATGATGATTATTCTCTCCATGTAATTTCTTCAAATGAAGATTCATCATGCTGCCGTAAGATACTGCATAAAAGAATTCTCTTACCATCTCTGTGTCAAATTCTCCAACGCGATCAACCGTAAAATCACAATCCATCACAAAATATGGTCTTCCAGACAGATCGATCGCACATAACATTAATGTCTCATCCATTGGAAGCATAAATGATCCATAACGTTTGATCCCTTTCTTATCTCCAACAGCCTGTTTGATCGCTTCTCCAAGTACGATTCCGACATCTTCGATCGTATGATGGCAGTCTACATAGAGATCTCCCTCAACTTCCACATCAAGATCAAAAAATCCGTGACGTGCAAATGCATTTAACATATGGTCAAAAAAACCGATTCCTGTATGGATATTTCCATTTCCATTTCCATCAAGATCAATGGAAAGTTTGATCTTTGTCTCACTTGTATTTCTCTCAATTGATGCACTTCTACTCATATTTTTATCCTTCCTGGTTATCTTCAAATCTTACTTTCATGGAATTAGCATGTGCTGTCAGCTGTTCCTGCTTCGCAAAGAATTCGATGTCTTTGTGTACTGGCTCTAAGGCTTCTCTTGAATAGTAGATGACACTTGATTTCTTGATGAAATCATCAACACTTAATGGAGAGAAGAATTTTGCTGTTCCATTTGTTGGAAGTACGTGGTTTGGTCCTGCAAAATAATCTCCTAAAGGTTCACAGCTGTATGCTCCGATAAAGATCGCTCCTGCATTCTTGATCCTTGTCATAACATCAAATGGATTTGCTGTCATGATCTCCATATGTTCAGACGCAATAGCGTTTGCCGTATCAATTGCTTCTTTCATATCGCTTGCAACAAGAATATATCCGAAGGAATCTAAAGATTTCTCCATGATCTCTTTTCTTGATAACTGATTTAAGAATCCGTCAATCTCATCAGATACTTTATGTGCTAATTCTTCGCTTGTTGTAACAAGGATCGCACTTGCCATCTCATCATGTTCTGCCTGGGAAAGTAAGTCTGCTGCCACATATCTTGGATTCGCTGTTTCATCAGCTAACACTAAGATCTCACTTGGTCCTGCAATGGAATCGATACTTACGTTTCCATAAACTGCTTTCTTGGCAAGAGCCACAAAAATGTTACCAGGTCCTACGATCTTGTCTACTTTTGGAATAGACTCTGTTCCAAATGCCATCGCTGCAATTGCCTGTGCTCCACCGACTTTATATACTTTTGTTGCTCCAGCTTCTTTCGCTGCAACTAATGTATTTGCTGTAACTTTTCCGTCTTTTCCAGGAGGTGTTGTCATGATGATATTTTTCACTCCTGCAACGTGTGCTGGAACAATGTTCATTAAAACAGAAGATGGATAAACTGCTTTTCCACCTGGTACATAGACACCACAAGTTTCCATTGGTGTTACTTTCTGTCCAAGCATTACTCCGTCTTCTCTTGTCTCAAACCAGCTCTTCTGAATCTGTTTTTCATGGAAATCACGAATATTCTTGATCGCTTTGCGGATAACTTTGATCAATTCATCGTCCACTTCTTCGTAAGCTTCCTTAATTTCTTCTTCTGTAACTAAAATATTGTCTGCGTTGATCTCCGCTTTATCAAACTGTGCTGTATAATCAAAGACAGCTTTATCTCCATTATCTCTGACATTTTTGATGATCGCATCGACTTTATCCTGAAAATCCCCATAGTTTGTAGGACTTCTCTTTAATAAATCTGATAAAATATTTGCAATGGAATCTTTGTTAACTTTTACTATTCTCATGTTTCTCTCCTCCGGCCTATTCTTTTTCATCCAAGATCTTCTTTAGTGCAACGATGATCTTGCTGATTCGTTCTTGTTCCATTTTCTGGCTTACCTGATTCACTACCATTCTTGCTGATAATGGGCAAACTTCTTCTAAGACTTCCAATCCATTTTCTTTTAAGGTTGTTCCTGTCTCAACGATATCAACGATCACCTCTGATAATCCAACAATCGGTGCAAGTTCAACAGATCCGTTTAACTTAACGATTTCTACTGTCTGTAATTTCTGATTATTGAAATATTCTTTAGCGATATGTGGGTATTTGGATGCCACACGGATGATCTCATTACTGTTTAAATATTTCTTCGCTTCTTTGGGTCCGCACACACACATCTTGCAAGCTCCAAATTTCAAGTCTAATACTTCGTATAGATTTCTTCCTTCTTCAAGGATCGTATCTTTTCCAACAACACCGATATCAGCTGCTCCATATTCCACGTAAGTTGGCACGTCACTTGCTTTGGATAAGAAAAATTTTAATTTTAATTCTTCGTTTACGAAGATTAATTTTCTTGTTTTCTCGTCTTTCATTTCCTCGCATGTGATTCCGATCTCTTCTAATAAAGCCATCGCTTTCTTTGCAAGGCGCCCTTTCGCCAGGGCAAATGTAATATATCTCATGGTCTTTTGTTTCCCTTCTTTTGCTCGATTTGTTGATTAGATGAAATAAAGGATTCCACCGAGGCGATGCTCTTTAGCAAATCTTTCATAGTCTGCTTTGCTGCACAGATCATTCTTTCTCTCTAAGATGACTTTCTTTCCTTCTTTTCTTAATTCTTCTGCTCGAAGGATCGCATCTTTCATTGTTGCTTCTTTATAAATGATCATTGTATCCATATGATCTGCTTCCATATGAATTCCCTGACGGCTTAATGCCATCATCAGCTCATCTAATACGATCGCAAATCCAACTGATGGGGCTTTCTTTCCGAACTGTTCGATCAGATTATCATATCGTCCACCTTTTAGAACTGCATCTCCTGTTCCATAAGTATAACCTTTGAAAATGATTCCTGTGTAATAATTATGCTTATTTAACATTCCAAGATCAAAACTTACATACTGCTCTTTACCGTATAATTTTAAGATATCATATACATCGCGAAGTCTTTTGATTGCTTTCTTAGACTGTTCATTCTCAACCATTGCTTCTGCCTGATCTAAGATCGCTACATCTCCATTCAGTTCGTTAAAATGTAAAAATACATCTTTGATCTTATCAGACAGATCTAATGTCTCTACATATTCCATTAATCCAAAATAATTCTTATTTAAGATCAGCTCTCGAAGCTGTGTTTTGACTTCTTCATCTTTGATCGTCTGTGTCAATCCGTTGAAGAATTCAACTTCTCCGATAGAAAGTCTGAAATCAGTCAATCCAGCTGCCAGAAAACAATCAATTGCCATTGCAATAGATTCTGTATCTGCCTGTACAGATGCATCATTGACTAATTCTGCACCTAACTGGCATGTTTCTTTTAACTTCAACTGATAGCTTGAGTTATTTAAAAATACATTTCCTGCATAAGATAAACGGATTCCCATATTCTCTTCATTAAAATACTTTGCGATACAGCGTGCAATGGATGGTGTGACATCCGGACGAAGAACTAAGGTATTTCCTTCTCTATCGAAGAATTTAAACATCTCCCTTGCGGATACGGTTCCTTTTTCACTGTTAAATACATCAAAGAATTCAAATCCTGGAGTTCTGATCCCTTCATATCCGTAAGATGCAAAGACTTTGTTTAATTTTGCCTTCAGCTTACTTCGCTGTCCATATTCTGTTCCATATACATCTCTGACACCTTCTGGTGTGTGGACTCTCTTTTTATTCATATTTTTGCCGCTCCTTGATACTTTATCGAATTAAAGTGCTACTTAGGTAGCACATCAAATTATCTGTATTTTACCAATCCTTAACTTATTTGTCAACCTCGTTCACTCTAATTCATCTTTTGATATGTTACATGAAATTCCTACAACTGAGAAACAACTTCTTCGATCACCTGATCCATGATCTCTACCGGATCATATACAAGGTCCACACTGCAATATTCACAAATATCCTCTAATGCTCCAAAAATCCATGGATTTCTTGCTTTGATCGTCTTCATTCTTCCATTCTGCTGCACAAAACTGATAAAGAATCCTAATGTTCTGCTGATCTCATCATCACCCTCTTCTAAAATATCCATTGTGATCACACCGCCATCGGTATTATCATATGCCATAAATAAAAGTGGATTCTTTGGACGCTCCCCTTCTTCTTCCCCTTCTACCATAACTGGAAGATAAGTAAAATCTAAAATCACTTCAAGATCGATTTGTTTTTGATTCTTTAATTCATCTTTTAATTCCTGATCTTCTAACATCACTGACGGAAATTCTTTTTCAGCTTCTGGTATCTCTTTTACAAACATTTCCCAAGTATCATTTTCAGTATTATAACGGCGAACGATTCCTTCTGCCTGTTCGATTTCTGGGTTTAATTCTCCCTGTCTGACTGCTTCCACTGCCATATACAGGTTCTCATAAGTTTCTATAAGAAGTGCAACTTCATCTTCATCTAACTGATATGGTTTGTAACCTTTCTTATAAGAAACAAAGTAAATCCAGTCACTGATCGTCTTAAAACGAATATCTAATTCATCGATAACTTTTCTTTGTTCATCTGGCACATTCATCATGCTTCCCCAGAAGCATGTAAGACTTGTATGTTCATCCATCAGATACTGTGCTGGAAGATCCCCTTCTTCACTTCCAAGGATCATATAGAAATCTCCTAAGCCTTCAACTCCATCAAAGACTGCAATTCCTCTTTCTCCGCTGAATTTTCCCATCACACTGCAAAATACAGGTTCTTCTCTGTCTTTTAGCTGAATGGTTACAAGTTGTGTGTCACCAAGGTAATTCCAAGGCTCTAATTTGTCTAGTTTTAATGTAATGTCGTATAACTGCTTCCATGCATTCTTTGACGCTTCTTTTCTCAATGACTTGTCCTCCATAGATTATTTTATTGTACACTTAATATTCATTATAATAAGAAATGATTTTAATTACAACAAAATCCCGACTATCTTTCTATGATTTGTGAATTTGATCGTTTTTTCTTTATACTTTTTCGAATTTCTGATATAATTGTTTGACGGATTTATCTTATTATTTTAAATTAGATAACTGATTTTATTACCAGGAGGTATTTATCATGGCATTCGACGGATTTGTCATTTCAAATATTATATCAGAACTTAATAAACAGATCATTGGTGGCAGAATCTATAAGATTTATCAGCCAGAGGCCGACGAGATCACGCTTGTGATCAAAAAAGAGAGATTGACAACAAGACTTCATCTCTCAGCCAGTGCTTCTCTTCCTCTTGTCTATTTATCGAAAGAAGGAAAAGCAAACCCTATGCAGGCTCCAAATTTCTGCATGCTGCTTCGTAAACATATCAGCAGTGGAAGGATCATTTCGATCACACAGCCTGACTTTGAGCGTATTATCGAAATTAAGATTGAGCATCTGGATGAGCTTGGAGATGTCTGTCAGAAACGTCTGATCGTTGAGATCATGGGAAAACACAGTAATATCATTTTTGTAAACAGTGATGATGTGATCTTAGATAGTATCAAGCACATCTCTGCAAATATCAGTTCTGTCAGAGAGGTTTTACCTGGACGTACTTACACATTTCCACCGTCTAAAGGGAAACATCCTTTAGCAAGTCTGACTACAGAGGATTTTTATCAGCATATCATCACCAAACCACTGAATCTTTGTAAAGCACTTTATACTTCCATCACAGGTATGAGTCCTTTGATCGCAAATGAACTTTGTTATCGTGCAGGGCTAGATGGGAATGCATCTACTGATTCTTTGACCGATGATAGTGCTGCTGGATTATATGGCCAGCTTGTAAAATTAAATGCTCTTGTAGAAGATGAGGCATATCAGCCAAATATCATTTATTCTGGGGAAGAACCTAAGGAATTTTCTTGTATTCCTTTAACTTCTTATCCTGACTGTACAGAGAAAACATATGATTCTATTTTTGACGTGCTGATCGGGTATTATTCTGAGAAGGAAAAATATACAAGAATGAAGCAGAAATCTTCTGACCTTCGTAAGATCGTGCAGACTGCTCTTGAGAGGACGAGCAAGAAATATGATCTGCAGCTTCGTCAGTTAAAGGATACCGAGAAACGTGAGAAATTCAAAGTTTATGGAGAACTTACACAGACATATGGATATGGACTAGAGCCAAATGCAAAATCTTTAACTTGCATGAATTATTACACAAACGAAGAGATTACGATCCCTCTTGATCCAACAAAGACTCCTTTGGAGAATTCCAAAAAGTTTTTTGCAAAATATAATAAGCTAAAACGTACTTATGAAGCTCTTTCTGAGCTTGTCGTGGAGACAAAAGCTGATCTTGATCATCTCGATTCGATCTCTACTGCTCTTTCTTTATCCGAAGATGAGAAAGACCTGCAGCTGATCAAAGATGAACTTTCTGATTATGGTTATATTAAGAGCCACGGAAAGAAAAAGGGAAAGAAACAGGCAAAATCCAAACCATTACATTTTGTCTCTTCTGATGGTTTCCATATGTATGTTGGAAAAAATAACTATCAGAATGATGAATTAAGTTTTAAGTTTGCAAATGGCGGGGACTGGTGGTTCCATGCAAAGAATATGGCTGGGTCCCATGTTATTGTACGAAAGGAACAAGCGGAGACTCTTCCAGATGCTACCTTTGAAGAAGCTGGCCGCCTTGCAGCTTATTATTCCAAGGGGCGTCAGGCACCGAAGGTTGAGATTGATTATGTTCAGAGAAAAGAACTAAGAAAGCCACCAAAGGCAAAACCTGGATTTGTCATTTATCATACAAACTATTCTATGATGTGTGTTCCGAATATTGATGGAATTGAAATTGTTGAATAAATTAAAAACACTTTGCAGGCCTTATAAATCCTACATTTTTTATATCAATTTTTTTAAATTTATACATAATAGAAACCAAACAATCGTCGATTAATATCCTCTTCTGGATTCATAACGTATTCGATTGCTCTTTTTAAGTGTCTCGCTGGATTTCCTGCTGTTTCTTTCATATACATTAATTTTGATATTGCCATCTCGTTATCTCCAAATAAAAAGAAGGATCCTTATACATTTTCTAATGTGGAATCCTTCTTTCTTGATTTTATACATTTCTAGCTTATGACAAAATTTGTCCCATTTTATCCTAATTCATCTGACTTTCCACAATATCTATCACATTCGCAATCTCACTACAGCTTTCCACCAACATAAAATCCTCTGAGAGATCAATCGTCAACTGACTATTTCTTTTATATCTCTTTGCGTTTTCTGTAATCTTGCAAATCCTTGATTGTTATAAATTTCATTTGAAAATGCTCTGCTAATTTTGCTAATTCTTCTGTTCTCATCATTGTGCCATCTTCTCTCATAATCTCACAGCACAATCCACACGCTTTTAAACCTGCTAATCTACATAAATCTACCGTTGCCTCCGTATGTCCATTTCTTTCTAAAACTCCATTTTTCTTTGCTTTTAATGGAAACATATGTCCCGGTCTTCGAAAATCTTCTGGTTTTGCATTTTCATCCACACATGCAATAGCTGTAATTGAACGCTCTACTGCTGAAATTCCTGTCGTTGTTGTAATATGATCGATTGATACAGTAAATGCTGTTTCGTGATTATCTGTATTATTTTCCACCATTTGCGGAAGTTTTAATTTTTCTACATACTCCTCCGACATTGGCATACAGATTAATCCTTTTCCATGCGTTGCCATGAAATTTATATTTTCTGTTGTAGCAAATTGTGCTGCACAAATAAAGTCTCCTTCATTTTCTCGATTTTCATCATCCGTTACCAAAATAATCTTTCCTCTTTTTAAATCTTCTAATGCACCTTCAATTGTATGAAATGTCACCATTTTATATCCTCCTGCCATAATTCTAAAATTTTTCTTGATCATATTTGTTTATTAGTTTTATCTTATCACCCCATTAAAAATGCCTTGATCTAAATGATTGATCAAGGCAGAGTAAAAAATATCTGAATTTATTTATATAAATCAATTGCTCTGGAACAAAAATATTCTAGAGCAATTGACCATAGTCGTAAAAACATTTCCATTTTTCCATATTTTGTTCTCTTCTTTCATCCAGACTATACTGTCGGCTTCGGAATTTCACCGAATCATACCTTACGGCTCGTGGGCTTTACCACCGGTAGGGATTTTCACCCTGCCCTGAAGATTTATTCTATTTATATATTAATTATAATAATTTTGATTTTTGTTGTCAAGATTTAAGCTATGCAGCTACTGTCCATATCAAAAAGAATTCTACGAAACTTTGGATCATATCAATGGACTGAGACAGTTAGAATGATAAAATATTGCTTGCACCTTGATAGTTTTAAATCGTCTTTTTTAATTCACAGGATAATTATGTTTTCCATATAATTACATCTCCTTTTTGAGAATCATAATCCACTGATGATCGCTTTCCAATCCTTTTCTGAGACTGATTTTCGATTTGCTATATTCTATGTTTCTCTGTCTTATCAATCTGAATGATCTTTCCATCCTGAACAATGATCGTTATATTGCCATATTTCATATTTTTTAATAACTCTTCAATTTTTTCTTTCCATTGGTGTTGTTCTTGTGATCTTTTTATTTTATGTTCCATATGCCCACCTTATTTCCTATTAATCCTGTATGTTTTATCTGTTTTTACTCGATTATACCTATTTTTCATATTTCTGTCAATATTTCAGTCACATAAACCATCATAAAGTCTTCTCAAATCTTCATCTGTAACTTCCACTGGATTATTTTTTAAATTGGCATGATGACTTAATCGTATCAATTCTTCTTTCTTTTCTTCATTGATATGAAGATCGGTTAAATTTGTTCTTAAATGAAGATCTCTTTTTAATCTCTGTACGGCATCTGCAAATTGTTCATAATCATAAAATCCTAATTGACTGGTCAATTCTCTTGTCCTAAAATCTTTGGTTCCATTTAATCGGATAAAGAAATCTAATGTCAAACCACAAGCCTCTCCGTGTGGAATATGGTATAAATTTGTCAATGGAAAAGAACATGCGTGGGAAGCAGTTGTTTTTGGCTGACCAAATGCAAGTCCTGCGATCAGAGATGCTGCTGCCATTTTCTCTCTTGCTGCCTGATTGTTTGGATCTTTGTATACCGTTCTTATATTTGTAAGAACTAGTTTTGCTGCATAGACAGCCAATACGTCACAAATTGGTTGGTGCAAGCGGCTCCAGTATCCTTCTACTGCATGAGATAACACATCAATTCCTGCACTTGCCGTAAGATCTGCTGGCATGCTCCATGTAAGTGTTGGATCTACGATCGCATATTGTGGATAAAAACTTTCCGATGCAATTGGTGCTTTGATTCCTTGGTTTCTATTTGTTAATACAGAAACATTGGTTACTTCACTTCCAGTTCCTGCCGTTGTTGGAATTGCGATCAATGGCAAATGTTTTTTTGGAACTTTCTCTCCTGTATTGTGATATTTTCGGATTGATGTTTCTTTTTCTATTAAAACAGAAGCCGCCTTCGCTCCATCGATCACACTTCCTCCACCAAGTGCTACGATAAAATCTATTTTTTCTTTTCTTAAATGTTCTCCCAGTCTATTCACTTCTTCTACATCTGGATTTGGTGAAAATCCTGCAAAGATATCTGCCAGATGATTTTTCTTATCATCCAGTAACTGCCCTGCAAATCCATTTTTAATAAAATGTGTGGTTGTCACCAGAATTCCTTTTTTATATTGTTCTTTTTGAATGATTGTTGATAATTCCTGTATTTTATGATCTCCAAATATAATCTTGACTGGCTGTTCATAATACCACTTCATATACAAATCCTCCTATCTGTCATACTGGGCATGGATCAGTTTTAATAAACGTTCTCTTGTATGATAAAATTTTTCACTGAACTGAATATCACTGATTCCTTCTTCTACGATCTTTCTTGAGAAATTCACCTGAATATCATCGACAATTTCTCCTGGATGTCGACTTAACACTAAAACCCTGCTTCCTAACAGCAATGCTTCTTCTACATCATGTGTAATAAAAAAGATCGTTTTTCCACTCTGCCACCAGATCTTGCGGATCAATTCCTGCATATTTTCTCTTGTAAATGCATCCAATGCACCGAATGGTTCATCCATTAACAGAATTTCTGGTTTGTTGATCAAAGCTCTTGCAATCGAAACTCTCTGTTTCATTCCTCCTGATAATTCATAAATCTTTTTTTCACCAAACTCTGTCAGTCCAACCTTTTGCAAATATTCTTCTACTTTTGGTTCATATTCTTCTTTTGCTATTTTTCTCATCTTCGGACCGAAAGCGATATTTTGTCTGACTGAAAACCATTCATATAACGGCGGATTCTGAAATACTACTCCCCTACTCCAATCTGTTCCTTTAATCTGCTTTCCTTCTAATTTTGCACTTCCTTTTGTTGGTTTGATAAATCCTGCAAGAATTTTTAATAAGGTAGATTTTCCACAACCACTTGGACCTAATACAGTAATAAACTCTCCTCGATGAATGCTAAAATTGATATGAGACAAAGCATTTACACATCCCTTTGCTGTCTGATAATCCAAATCAAGCTCTTCTACCTCGATCAGTGGATTGTCTGTCTCATATAGTTTGTCTTTCCATGTATTCTTTGTCTCACTCATTGTCTCATCTCCTATTTTTCTAATGCTTCTTTCAGATATTTCGTTTGTACATGGTCTTTATATTCCTTTAAAGTCGGGCTTTTCTTAATACTTCCCTGTTCTTTTAAGAAATCTGCTGTATTTTTCAATACATTTGCTATATTTTCACCTAAATATTCTTTACTTAACTGTTTCTTTCCATCAATCCATTCAAAACCATTTCTCTGGAATTTGGCATCACTTTCACTGATATTAAGAATCTCTGAAATATCCTTGATTGACTGTTCTTTATTTTTCTGATCCAAATCATTTGCCTGATTCAGTGCCTTAATATAGCGTACTACCAGATTCTTGTTTGATTTTGCAAAATCACGCCTTGCAACAACTAAATCTGCTGTAATAATTCCTTGTTTTGCAAGTTTGTCACTTCCTGTTAAGATTTTTCCGTCTTTTACTAGATTATTAAGCACTGGATACCATACATAAGCTGCATCAATATCTCCTCGTTTCCATGCCGCATGAATATCATTTGGTTCAAGATCTAATAATTTTACATCACTTTCTTTGAGTCCTGCCTGTTTTAAGGCATTTAATAAACTATAGTGTGAAGTGGATGCAAATGGCACCGCGATCTTTTTACCTTTTAGCTGGCTTACAGAATTTACATTGGCATTGTTTTTTACAACGAGTGATTCTGCAGAACCGATGATGTCTCCAATATAGATCACGTCATAGTTAAGTCCATTTCCAATTCCTAATGCTGTTGGATTGCTTCCAAGTTCTGATACGTCGATACTTCCTGCTGCCAATGCTGTATTGACATCTTTTCCAGAATCAAATTTCACGATCTTTACTTTGACCCCTAACTGTTTTTCATAATATTTTTCTTTTCTAGCAACCAAGTCTGGATTTACAAGATCCATGGTTCCAATTTTAATCTCTTTTACTTTTTTATTTTCTTTTGTTTGATCTGCTTTTGATGCTCTGCATGCAGTTGCACTGATCAGCAGGATCACTGCGATCAATAATACGATAATTTCTCTAATACTTAATTTTCTCTCTTTCATAATTTCATTCCTCCTAATTCTTTCCTTTCCAATGAACCATATAATGTTCCACTAATTTCAAAATCTGGTCTAACACGATTCCTGTAATTCCCATTAAGATAATTCCAAAAAACATAATATCGCTTCTTAGATAATTACTGGCATCTAACACCATCCATCCAATTCCGCTGACAGCCGCGACCATTTCTGCTGCTACCAATGTCGTATATTCAACACCAAGTGATGTTCGAAGTCCTGTAAAAATATCCGGAAGTACTGCTGGAAAGATCACGTAAATAAAAATCTGTCGTGCATTGGCTCCTAATGTCTGTGCTCCTAATACATAATCTTTTTTTACTTTGTTAACTCCAGCTGCACACGCAATATAAATTGGTGCAAATCCTGCCAAGAATAACAGCATGATCTTTGACCCGTCTCCAATTCCCATCCACAGTACTAATAATGTGTAATATGCCAGTGGTGGGAGTGGACGGTAAAATTCAATGACTGGCTCTAATAATGCCCGGATCTTTGAATTGTATCCACTTAAAAGTCCCAGTGGAATTGCTGTGATCATTGCCAGAACATATGCCTTAATTAATCTCCCCATACTGGCTGCCAAATGCTGTATCAAGGTTGAACCTTTATATCCGTTTTTTAATATATCAAGAAAACTGTCCCACACACTGATTGGGGATGGCACCAGTGTTTCTGAAACAAGTCCCATAGATGTGGTATAAAACCATAGGAACAAAATGACAAGTACAACGGATAAGCTGATCAGATGTTCTGTTTTTGTGCTATTTTTTGTATGTTCCATCTGTTTCTCCTTATAAATATGTCTCATCTACAATATCAAGCACCTCATCAAAGATCTTCATTGCTTCCCTTAACTGTTCTTCTGTAATGATCAGTGGTGGTGCAATGTTGATATTGTTTTCTCTTCCAAAAGTTGCAAAACCTCGTTCTTTCAATAAGCCGATAATCTTTCCCATCGTTCCTGACTGGTCTGCATATGGAACCAATGGTTCTTTAGTTTCTTTATCTTTAACAAATTCTACGGCTGCAAATAAGCCAATATAACGGACATCTCCTACACATTTGTGTTTTTGTTTGATTTCTTCTAACAGCTCTCCAAGTACTTTCCCAACTTTCTGTGTATTTTCTAATAGTCCCGCTTTCTTATAATAATTTACACAAGCAACTCCTGCTGCACATGCAAGGGAATGACCACTGTAAGTTAACCCATACTGAAATACCTTGTCTTCATAAAATTTTGCAATCTCTTTTGAGATCATGATCCCGCCAAGCTGTACATAACCACTTGTCACACCTTTTGCAAATGTAATGATATCTGGTTTTACATTCCAATGTTCAAACGCAAACATCTTTCCAGTTCTTCCAAACCCTGCCATAACTTCATCACAGATCATTAAAATACCATTTTCATCACAGATCTTTCGGATTCCTTGAAGATAACCATCTGGCGGTATGATCACACCATTCGCCCCTGTAATGGATTCTACAAAAATCGCTGCGATGTTTTCTGCACCTTCATATGCAATCTGTTCTTTGATCTTATTGATATAATAAGCGGAAGCTTCATGATCATTTTTGAATGGAATATCGCTTCGATATACATATGGATCTTGAAACTTTACAAATCCTGTCGCTGCTGGATGCTCTAACGCAAATCTTCTTGGATCTCCAGACAGATTCCCCGATCCTAATGTTGATCCGTGGTAACTTCTGTATCTGGAAAAGATTTTACTCCTTCCTGTATAAGTTCTTGCCATATTGATTGCTGCTTCATTTGCATCAGAACCTCCACAAGTAAAAAATACTTTGGCAATATTATCTGGTGCAAGTTCGACTAACATTTTTGCTAATTCTGATCTTGGTGCACTGGCATATGCTGGTGCAATATATGGCAATGTTTTTACCTGATCATTGACTGCCTGTATGACATCTTCATTTCCATATCCGATATTAACGCAGGACAACTGACTCGACATATCGTAATATTTCTTTCCATTAAAATCATAAAAGAAGATTCCTTCCGCCTTTTCAATTGGAATGGGTTCTGTATTTCCTTTCAACCATGGATGCTGATTATATTTTTTATCATATGTTATTGTTTGTTCCCTGTTTAACTTTGACATTCTTTCTTCCTCCATTTTTCATTTTGTTTCTGGATATATGTTTTGATTTCTTCTGATAATAAAACATCTCCCATCGGATAAGTTCTTCCAAGCATTTCATACTTTCCTTTTCCGAATCGGTGATATGGGAGCATTTCATAAGAAACATTTTTTCCTTTTGCTACAAAACGCTGAATTTCTTCTAATTCCTCAACTGTATCATTAAATCCTGGAATCACTGGTGTTCTCGCTGTAATCTTTGTGGTTTTCGCATCTTGTACAAGCTGTTTAAAGTTGTCCAAGATTATTTGATTGCTCTTCCCTGTGTAGCGTTTATGTTTTTCATCATTCATGGATTTGATATCAAAAAAGATGACATCCAGATAATTTATGGCCTCTTTTAATACTTCATAGGAAGCATATCCACAAGTCTCAATTGCTGTATGAAGCCGGTGTTTTTTCGCTTCTTTTAACAGTCTGATCAGCCAGTCTCCATGAGAAAGAGGTTCCCCACCGCTGACGGTAAGTCCTCCTTCTCCATGATGATAAAACAACTCCTGTCTTAGTACATGATCTATGATCTCTGAAATTTCCATTGGTTTTCCCTGCTGTTTCATTGCCATTGCCGGGCATACTTTGGTACAGGAAAGGCAATCTGTACATAAACTTCTCTCAATCTTTGCTTTCCCTTCCTCATCAAAAAAGATTGCTTTTTGATGACAGGATTGTTTGCAAAATCCACATTCTTTTTCTCCGATGCAATTCTTTCTTCTATAAGACATCTCGATGTTATATTCCTGTGATTCGGGATTACAGCACCAACGACATCGCATCGGGCATCCCTTTAAAAAGACGATCGTTCGGATCCCAGGGCCATCATTCAGGGAATAATTCTGAATATTAAATACCAATGGATCGACCATTATGACACCTCCTCATGCTCTGTTCTGGCAATGATATCATCCTGCAGATCTTTTGATAATTCAGTGAAATAAGCACTGTATCCTGCAATTCTTACCAGAAGATTTTTATATAATTGTGGCTGTTTTTGTGCCTGTCTTAATGTTTCTGTATTTAATACATTAAACTGCAAGTGCCATAATCTCAGATCGTGCCATGCTTTGATAAACTGAACAAGTTTTTCAGTTCCATTTTCACCTTCTACGCAAGATGGACTTAATTTGATGTTTAATAATCTTGCTGCATGGTCTTCGTAATCAAAGTTTTTTGTTTTATAATTTGATAATAATACTGCTGTTGGTCCGTTAAGATCTGCCCCTTGTGATGCACTGGAGCCATCGGATAATGGTGTATAAGAAAATCTTCCATTTGGCGTTGCACCTATGACTTTTCCAAACGGTACGTGGGATGTAAATGGTACTAATCGCAGATCCATATGAACCCCTAATTCTTTGCCATATTTATGTGTAAATTTCTGTGCTTCCAAATCTAATAACTGTCCGATTTCATCGGTATAGCTGTCATCATTTCCATAAGATGGTGCATGAAGTAATAACTGTCTGATTGCTTCATATCCTTTGAAATCGTTGTTCACTGCTTCTAACAACTCTTTCTTTGTCAGACGTTTTTCCTCAAAGATCAGCTTTTTGATCGCTGATAAGGAATCTACGACAGTTGCATATCCGATAAATTCAAAATATCCAAGATCGATCCCTCCAGGAATAGATGGCTGATGCAGATCCTTGTAACTTTCTCTGCAAAGTTTATGAAGTGATGATCCAAGCGGTGTAGCAAAATGTTCTCCTCGAAGTCTGATAATCTCATGTTGCTGAATAAATGCATGTCGGATCAAATTTTTCTGTTGTTTTAAGTAAGCCTCCAACACTTCATCGAAACTTTCAAAATCTTCAAAATTTCCTGTTTCTAATCCTACGATCTCATCTCCATATTTTTTCATTTTCCCATTGTATAACACCATTTCAAGTGCTGCTGCAAAATTAATGTATGCGTTTGGACTTGTGTAGGTATCTCTGTTTGGCATACGGCATTCTGCACAACCAGAAACACTGTAATCATAAGCTTCTTTTAAACTTGCACCTTTGGATAATAAGATCGGTACTACTTCGTCATCATTAATAAGCTTTGGAAATCCAGTTCCATCTTTGATCGTTTCTGCTACTTCATAGAGATATCTCTTCGGGCTTCCCATATGGATCCTTGCCGCAAGGTCGGGATAATTTAGCGGAAATTCTCGTTTGGACTTTAATAAGATATAAGTTAATTCATTCGTTGCATCGTATCCCTTCTTTGTCGTTCCGCCGATTGTCACAGCTTCCCAGTGAGCATATCCTTCATTGAAAGATCCACCTGCCTCTGATAAGTACAGATCAACAAATTCGGACATTGCTACCCACATGCATTCAAATAATTCCTGTACTTGTTCATCCGTGATCCTTCCTTCTTTGATGTCTTTTTGGTAAAATGGATACAGATATTGATCCATTCGGCCATTGGATATGATCGTTCCTGTCTTTTGCTCAATTCTTGAAAACATCTGTGTAAACCATTGGGATTGCAATGCTTCATAAAAAGTTCTTGCCGGATATCTTGGAACTCTTTCGCAGATTTCTGCTATGATCTTAAGCTCTTTTTTCCTATCCGCATCCCTTTGTTTTGCTGATAATTCTTTTGCAAGTTTTGCATGTCGTTCTGCCCATAAGATAATCGCATCACTTGTTATGATCTGTGCTTCTAGGAATGGTCGTTTCTCTGTCTGATCCACCGGACTATCTGAATCTAATTGCTGTAATCTTTCTAAGGCTTCTTCTTTAATTCCCTCAAATCCTTTCTCGAGAACAATTTCGTAATCATGTACCCATTGCAGTGATGATCGAAAAGATGCTGTTTCATTGACAATATATCTTGAAGTCAACTCTTTATCTCCATTATAAGTAAGTTTTTTTGTTTCCCTCGGAAGTGCTTTTGCAAGATCCTCATGAAACGTCTTCCCTTTCCAGTAAGGTGTGATCTGCTCTGTAATGATCTTCGCATCTTCCGGAGTAATATCAAATGGTGATACATCTCTGCTTGGTAATGTTTTGATTGCTTCATCTAAGGTATCTCCATCGAGTTCTGGATAAAGAATCCCATATCTTCCTGGTTTTCCACTTCTTCCTACGATTAATTGATTTTCATCAATATAGATGCTTGCATTTTCGGCATAATATTTTAATGCCTTTGCCCATCGTAAGATCAATGGCTGTCCTTCCGTTTTCTGAAAAGATTTTGTAAAATATAACCCTCTTTCTATATCAATCTGAGGTTTACTTTCTCTTACTTTCTTTAAAATTTCTGTAGCTCTGTTTTCATGCACATTCGCTATTTTCTTATGATTGATCTCATTTTGAATTCTGATTTCCTGTGGTGATCTGCTCTGGCTCATTTTTCTTCCTCCTTCACTTTTGTATAAAAAAAGAGGTTATGATCAAAAGTGCAGTCTCTTCTGCTTCCTTGATCATAACCTCTGGTTTTCCAGTCAGTTATTTTATTTCCTACTTTTCATAGTTTATTAATATGATTTATATTTTCTATGTGTTGTATTATGCCACTATCCTTTTTAATTGTCAACAGATTTTCTATAAAAGACTTATTGGTTTTCTTTATATCCTGTTATAAAATGATGTAAGTGCCAAAAGAGGCGACCGAAATATTTTCGGCCGCCTCAGACTGTAGACAAACTAGGTGCTGGGATCATCCCAGCACCATTTTTTCCTTTAAAGTTAAATTGTATCCAAAAATTTCTTAGAAATCTTCGCTTTTGTCCATTTAGCAATCCGTTCTTACCAAGAAATCTTGCCAGTTTTTTTAGATTCATACATGCAAAAGTAAGCCCGGCTTTCATTTCCATCCGTGCTTTTCCTATGTATTGTGTATATCGAAATCCATGGTGTTCTTTTGCTGTTCCAAAGATTCTTTCTATCGTTTCTTTTCGTTTCTGATAGATTGCTTTATTCCCTCTTACATGTCGGATATCTTCTGCTTTTTCTATATATTTTTCCCAAACATGACGTGTTATCACTTTTACATGATTCTTGCTTTCTGTACATTTGGATATCTGTGGACATTTTTCACATTGATATCCACAGCTTTTATATTCTCTGTATCCATCCCTGTTTGTTGTACTGTATCTTAGAATCTGATTTTCTGGACAGATGTAACAATCATAGTATTCATCATAAACATATTCATATTTCTTAAAAAATCCCTTTTTTGTCATAGGTCGTTTATATGGAAACAATGGTTCAATCCTATCTTTCAGAAGTTGTCTGGCAATCGCTGGTGTCTTGTATCCTGCATCTGCCACGATCATTTCTGGTTCAAAACTTTTCACCTTTTCATAGATTGTTTGAAATGTTCGGCTGTCATGTTCATTTCCAGGATGAACACTATATCCAAGGACCCATCCGTGTTCATCACATGCCGTTTCTACTGCATATGCAAAAACATGTTTATGTTCTCCTTTGCGAAACCATCCGCTTTCTGGATCTGTAATACTGCTCTTTTTGGTTTTTATATCGTCTGGTATCTGTTCAAGCTCATTATGTTGATCATTTCCAAATGTGGGAGGTGTTGGCGGATTCTTCTTATTTTTATCTTTTAGAGTTTTTTTCCCATGTGCCTGTCGGTCTTCATTGATCTCTTTTTGTAATTCATCTTCATACCAGAGTGCCTGTTCATGAGCAACTCTTTTTCGCATTTTTTTACTGTTGGCACATGCTTTTACATGAGTTGCATCAACAAAGATCTCGTCCGTATTGATCAACTTATACTTCATACATTCTTCCAGAATCTTTGAAAATATCTGTTCAAAAAGATCCGTGTCTTTAAATCGGCGGGAATAGTTCTTTCCAAACGTTGAAAAATGCGGTACAGGATCCAGCATATCCAGACCAAGAAACCAACGGTAGGCAACATTTACTTCAATCTCTCGGATCGTCTGACGCATACTTTTGATTCCATAAAGATATTGAATAAATGGAATTTTAATGAGCATAACAGGATCCATACTTGGACGACCATTGTTTTGACAATATTTATCTTCTACAAGATCGTAAATAAAGTTCCAGTTGATTGCTTTATCAATCAATCTTAGCATATGATCCTGCGGAACCATGGAATCCATTGAGAACATCATCATCTGTTCTCGTTTCTTGTCTGCATTTTTCGTCATCATAAAAAACACCGCCTTTCTGATAATTCTATTATACCAGAAAAACAGTGCTCATAGTAAAAGTCCCGGCAAATACCGGGACTTTGTCTACAGTCTGAGGCGACCGAAATATTTTCGGCCGCCTCTTTTCATATGATTATATGAGTTAAGAAAAAAGGTTGTTGATTTGATTTTTGGTTGATTTTTTATTGATATTGTTTCGACTACATTGCTTCGTAGATTGCTACGACATCATCTAAAATCTTTTCATCTGTGATTCCAGATACTTCTTTTAATGCTGCTTTTACTCCGTTTGCTTTGATCTTATCCTGTAATTCTACGCTCTGTGGATCTTCAGCATTATCATATTTTAATGCTGCTGCCATTCCTGCTAATAATGCATCCACTGGAAGACCATATTCTAATGCTGTCATCGTTGGTTTTGTTAAACGATCTGTTGCACTTAATTTTCTTAATGGTTCTCTACCTACACGAGCTGTATCATCTACAAGGTATGGGTTTTTGAAACGATTTAAGATCTTGTCGATGTATTTAAAGTGAGCATCTTTGTCAAATCCATATTTGTTGACTAATGCCATACCACTCTGCTGCATTGCTTTTTTAACAGTTTTAAAGATTTCTTCATCAGCAATACTTTCATCGATCGTTTTGAATCCTTTGTAGTTTCCAAGATATGCTGTGATGCAGTGTCCTGTGTTTAATGTAAATAATTTTCTTTCAATATATGCCATTAAGTTATCTGCAAGATTCATTCCTTCGATCTGTGGAACAGCTCCCTTAAAGGATGCTTCTTCGACATTCCATTCATAGTAGTTTTCTACAACGACGTCGATTGGATTATCTAAACGTACTGGAGGCACGATTCTGTCTACAGAGCAGTCTGGGAATCCTACATATTTGTCTGCATATGCTTTTTCTTCGTCATTTAAGTTTCCATAAACAGCTTCTTTTAACTGAGAACTTGCTTTGACTGCATTTTCGCAAGCAATGATGTTTAAGTATTCTTCAGAACCATTTTCTTTTCTTGCTTTGATTCCTTCTGCGATAGATGGAGCGATGATCGGAAGAATTCTTACTCCAACGGCTGTTGTGATAATCTCAGCCTCTTTTACTTCATCGATCAGTTCAGGTTTTGTTGAATTTACTCCGCTGATATCTGTGATCACGATCTCGCTGCTTTCTACGTCTTTTACAAAAATTGTATATTTCTTATCTTCGTTGATCTTATCAATGATTTTCTGATTTACGTCTGCGAATACTACATGATATCCTGCTTTGCTTAACAGTCCACCGATAAATCCACGTCCAATATTTCCTGCTCCAAACTGAATTGCTTTCTTCATTTTCTTCACTCCTAAAATTAAAATATAAATTTATAAGTATATATCTTAGGTATTTAATAAGCGAGAAGAATTTCCCGCTTATTAAATTGACCTTTTTTTGTTTAAATCTTATTTAAACATTTCCATGATTTCGTCAACGTTTTTTGTTGTTTTTAACTGTTCTAATCTTTCAGGATCTTCGATGATTTCAGAGATCTTAGCTAATAATCCAAGATGTTCATCACCGATTCCAGCAATACCGAAGACTAACTGAGCTTTTTCTCCATCAAAGTCTACACCTTCTGGATACTGAAGCATTACGATACCAGTTTTCTGTACTTTCTTCTTGGCATCTCCTGTTCCGTGAGGAATTGCTACACCTAATCCCATGTATGTTGTAACTGTTTCTTCACGTTTTACCATAGCGTCAATATAACCTTCTTCAACATATCCAAGTTCATTTAACAGTTTTCCTGCTGCTTTGATCGCTTCGAATTTGTCGACTGGTTTTAATCCTGTTTTGATTCCTTCTTCTACAAGAATCTTTGTATTTCCTGTAGCTACTGGTGTCTCAACTTCTTCAACAGCTGCAGCTGTCTGTGCTGATGCATCAACTTTTGCTGTCATCTGCTCATATAATCCATCTAAGTTTGGATCCTGTAAGAAGTTATTGATGATAACTAACTGTGCCTGTGGTGCAGATTTTCTGGCTCTGTCTGCTAAGACTGCCTGAACAACTGCGATATCACAATCCGCTGGGATGTTATCTACTGATGTATTGATCACTGTAAGATCTGGGCGCTGTGCTTTCACACGATTTCTGAATTTTGTAGCTCCCATTGCAGATGATCCCATTCCTGCGTCACATGCAAATACGATCTTCTTAACTTTATCTGCGTCTTTCTTCTCTCCTGGGTCAACTGTGATTCCTTTAGATTCTGCTTTCTTTGCTGCCATATCGTCCTGTGCATCTTCAAGACTCTTACCATCTGACATACGAATGATAGGTGATGCGATCAAGAATGATACTACAGTTGCGATCAGTACACCTAAGATCGTTAATGGAATCTGGCTCTTTGGTGACATTGATAAATAAGCGATGATTGATCCTGGTGAAGATGGTCCAATAAGTCCGCATTTTGTAAATGTGAAGAATGTGATCGCACAAATGTTACCAACGATCGGAGCGATGATCACGATTGGGTTCATCAGGATATATGGGAAGTAAATCTCATGAATACCACCGAAGAAATGAATGATGATCGCACCTGGTGCAGATGATTTTGTTACTTTGTCTTTAGAGAATACTGCATATGCTAATAATACTCCAAGTCCTGGTCCTGGGTTTGCCTCTAACATATACATGATAGATTTACCAGCTTCTTTTGCCTGTTCAATACCAATTGGTGTAAAGATACCATGGTTGATCGCGTTATTTAAGAATAATACTTTGGCAGGTTCGATAAAGATTGCTGCTAAAGGTATTAATTTTACTTTTACAAGTACGTTAACTCCTGCTGTTAACACTGCTAATACGGTTGACATAAATGGTCCGATGATAAAGTATCCAATGATCGCTACGATCATTCCTAAAATACCAACAGAGAAGTTATTGATCAACATCTCAAATCCGGCTGGCATATGTCCGTCCATTGCTTTATCAAATTTCTTGATGACCCATCCTGCAAATGGTCCCATAACCATGGCTCCCATTAACATTGGCTGTCCATCAAATCCACCAACTCCGGCGATACAACCCATGACTGCGATTGCACCCATAACTCCTCCACGGTCTCCACCGACCTGTTTACCACCTGTGTAGGCGATTAGCATTGGTAATAAGAATGTTAACATGTATGGCTGAATTGATGCTAACTTCGCATTTGGAATCCATCCATCTGCGATAAATAATGCTGTAATGAATCCCCATGCAATGAATGCTCCGATATTAGGCATTACCATTGCACTTAAAAATTTACCGAATTTTTGTAATCCATTTTTCATTTACAATATCCTCCTTTTGTTTTTATCTTCTCTTCATTTTATTTTCGTAATAGTTACCAAGACTTGTTTCAAGTTCTGCCTCGACTGCATTTCTGTTTTTGTCAAATAAGTAAGTGATGATCTGGTCTTTCTCGGCTAATGCTCCGCTTATTTCACTCATAACTTCGCGATAAACCTTACTTCCATCTCCCTGTGGAACAAGCATCAAGATCGCACCCTTGATTGGCTGCCCATCTTCAATGATCTCATCATTTAAATAGACAAAACCAAATCTGCAATGTCTGATGCCTTTTGTTTCACAATGTAAAAATAATGCATTCATACTCGGAATAAATGTGCTTGCGATATTCTCGCGTTTGCTTAATGCAAAAGTGATCTCTGTTGCTGTCGTTTCATTTCGTGCAAATAATTCTCCTGCATATTCGATCAATTGTTTCTTATTCTTAATGTTTTCACCTGTTGATATTTTAATGTTATCTAATACCTGTAAGATCTCTTCTCCAAGAAGTGTCATATACTCGATGTCTTCTCTTCCAATCCTTTTGACTGGTTTTACAGTCTTTATGGGATTTTTTCTTTTCTTCTTGTCGATATTTTTGATCATGGCATTGATCATTTTCTTATCTGTCTCTGTTAAAATAGAGTTCACATAGACATTTGGAAATGTCAGATTTAATTTTGCTGTGGAAACGATAAAATCAATTCCCTCTTCGATCAGCTCCTCTTCCTTGATCTCTGCTGTCGAGATGATCTTTTGTACCATCAGCTGCGGAAATTCTTTCTTCAGATGAACGGCTAGCATATGGGATGTCCCAACTCCATGTGGGCAGGCAACATAAACAGATAACTTTTCTTCTTTATCTTTTTGCTGTTCAACCGCTACACAGAAGTATAATGCGATAAACCCCATCTCCCCTTCTGGGAGTTTTTTAATATGTAATTCTTCTTTTAAGAACTCACACGCTTTGATCGTTGCCGCATAAACTTTGGAATATTTTTCTTCTAAAAAATCAATGTATTGATTTTCTGTAAATACGCCTTGTTTCATTCGATTGATCGCTGGTTTCATATGATTACATAATCCATCGATCAACACCGCATTCTCAAAAAATTCCATTTCTAAAAGTATTTCCATCTCAGCAATGATCCGCATGACCAACTGCCTGACTTTAAAACTTTCTTCATCGATCTTATTCTCACTTTTGTTTTTCCAGATCTTCGCTGCCAAAAGCTGCATTGCTATGTTATATACTTCTCCTTGTGAGAGCTGATGTCCTTCAAAATTGCTTAACTTGCCTCCCAGCCATTTTGCAATCTGATATTCTGGTAAATGAGTGATCGATCTGACGTCTTTCTCTTCTTTGATCTCATGTCCCATTCTTACCCTGTTTTGTGTGATCAATAAATACAAGCTTAAATGCCTAATGGAATGGTCAGTATATTCTATATCTAACACTCCCTGCATATTTTTAATGATATCTCTTGTATCATCTAACACTTCTTGCGTAAGATTCGGAAACATTCGTTCTTTGAGTTTTTTCTCTTTATCAAACAATACTTTTAAGGAATGTCCTCTTAACTTTTGTCTCAATACCATTGTCACTGCCTGACGGTAATCTTCCTCTTTTCCTTCCCAGTAAATTCCCATTCCCGGTCTTCGGTAAAGAGTCAGATTATAGTGATCAAGCCATGTTTCAACCTCTTCCAGGTCGTTGCTTAATGTTGCATCCGAAATATGAAAAAGGGATGTAAAGTAAAAATATTTGAGTGGTTCGTTGATCGTTAACAGTTCAAGTAATATGATCATCTGGCGATCTGCTTTACTGTATACTGGCTTGTTCTCATCCATATCTACGAGTTCTTTAATATAGTTTCTTGTTTCTGCATCTTCATCCACATACATCCCGATTCTTGGTTTCTTGACTAGTTTAAAGTCATTCTCCTCAAACCATTCGTTGATGCGAGGCATTTCTCTTAATACGGTTCTTGAACTTAATTTCAGTTTTTCTGATATTGCCTGTATTGTAATTGGATCGTCAGCATTAAAAGCTGCTAACATCTCAATGATAAGTTTCTGTCTTTTTGTTAATCCGGATTTCTTAGACACTCTGTATCATCCCCTTTCACGTATTATTATATATACAATGGGTGGTTTGGACAAGCGATTGATATGATGGTTTTGACGACATTCAATAGTGACATTTTGTTGTCAGTATTTATAGTTTGTCAGTAATGAATAGAGACAATATTTTGATTTGTAATGGTGTTGCATGTATGAGTCAGAAAGAAGATAAGAAGAACTATTTATAAGAAAAAAGGATGACACTCCGCATTTTTGAAAGCGTTTTTTACAAATCGCTGATCCGCGCCTGTTCCTTTGATAACTTCCTGGCTGCGAGCCAAAATGCCCGCAGCTACGGTCAGACAATCAACCACAGGGCGCTGCGAATTTGTAAAAAACGCATTCAAAAAGTGCTCATGTTGTCATCCTTTTTTTATAAATAGTTCTTCTTATCTTCTTTCTGACTCATACAACGGAACGCTATTCAAATCACTACACATTGTGTATGTTAAATGGTATTGGCTGATAAGTTTTGAATTCGTTGACAGAAGGTCAATGAAATTTATAAACACCAATTTGTTGAAGTGTTTTGGAATATAATAAATATCTGTCTACCACTACAAAAATTGAAAACCAATAACGTCTAACATACACACCCTTCCATTTGAAAATTCTTAATTTTATACGAGAATGTCTTCAGGTATTCATAAAAACATAAAAAAGATAGAGGTACGAAATGATAGAATTCCATAGGATTTTTTGCAAAATCGCAGCCAACACGGGCACTGTTTGAACGCAGTGAGTTGTGCAGGAGTGTTGGCGAATCAGCGTTTTGCAAAAAATCCGTCAATGGAATTCGTTTTTCGTACCTCTATCTTTTTTATGTTTTTATGAATATTCGATACATTTCCGTTATACAATTACAAATTAATTAGTAAATACTATCCCTAAACACAATCTTACGATATGCTTCAAACTGTAACCAACGGTTAAAGAATTCGCTTCCTGGTTTATATCCTTGTTCTTTTAATTCTGCAAACAGTTTGTCTGCTTTTTCTTTGGAATCAACCAGAATCTTAAATCCTCGTCCATTGATCAGTGGCAGGCCTTTGTATTCATATTCTCCGATTGGAAGAATTGCTGATACTTTTCTGTCTCTGATCTGTACGGCTACTTTGTCTCTGAATACGATGACATCAAAGTAGTCTGGATACTGATAGCTTTCTCCTTCTACTGGAATTTCATCTCCGATCGTGTAGGATTTTCCAGATGGTTTGATCTTTGTGACTGTCATACTTTCCATGTTGTAGTAGAATTCTTCAAAGATGTCTCCATTGGCTTTTAATTTTCCATGTGCAAAGACGCATTTTAGGTCTGTTTCTTCGTCAACTTCGGAATTTTTGATCACTCCGCATGCAGATGTCATGTTTGTGATACGGTCGATCAATATCAGCTCTCCTAAGGCTTTATGATCATCAAATTCGTCTAAGACAATTTCTTCCTGCAAGATAACATCACATACTGCGATCTCATTCTTTCTTAAGTTGTTTGCTGGAATGTATTCTCCTGTATTGACATCGATCTTGTACTGAATATTTGTTACGATTCCTGGAATTTCTTTTGTTCCGATCTTTACGAAATATTCTTTTCCTGGTAACAATTCTCCGTCATCCATCCAAAGAACTGTCGCTGTAAATGATTTGCTGACTGGAAGTTCTGTTTTATTGGCCAGCACGCATCCTCTGGATACATCAACTTCACGGTCTAACTGAATCGTTACTGGACGGCCTTTTTCAGCTGTCTGTGCATCTTTATCACCAATTAATAAACTCTTAACCTTTGCATGTTCTTTGCTTGGTAATGTCACGATCTCATCTCCGACAGAAATCTGTCCGGATTCGATCTGTCCCTGGAATCCGCGGAATGTGTGGTTTGGACGGCATACTCTCTGAACTGACATGTAGAATCCTTCTTCTTCAGATTTCTCTCGTACATCCACCGTTTCTAGGTATTCTAGTAATGGTTCTCCTGTATACCATGGAATGTTATCTGATTTTGTTGTAACATTATCTCCTTCTGTTGCAGATACTGGGATGATCTTTACATTTGCAAGTGATAATTCTTCTTGTAATTCTTTGATCTGTTCCTCGATCTTTCGGAATGTTTCCTGATCATATTTTACAAGGTCCATTTTATTGACTGCAAATACGAAGTGTCTGATTCCCATTAAGGCGCAGATTCTTGCGTGGCGTCTTGTCTGTACTAATACTCCTTGGGATGCATCGATTAAGATGACTGCTAAATCTGCAAAGGATGCTCCTACAGCCATGTTTCTTGTATATTCTTCATGTCCTGGTGTATCTGCTACGATAAAACTTCTTTTTTCTGTTGTAAAATAACGGTAGGCAACGTCGATCGTAATTCCCTGTTCTCTTTCTGCCATTAATCCGTCAAGTAATAAAGAATAGTCGATCTTTCCACCACGGCTTCCAACTTTACTGTCTAACTCTAATGCTTCTTCCTGGTCTGTATATAATAACTTTGAATCATATAAAATATGTCCGATCAGTGTAGATTTTCCATCATCTACACTACCGCAAGTAATAAATTTTAATAATCCTATCATCTTAGAAATACCCCTCTCTCTTTCTTCTTTCCATGCTTCCTGCTGCTTCATTATCAATAACTCTGGTTGTTCTTTCTGAAGAAACCGCACTTAATGTCTCGTCAATGATCTCATCAAGTGTTGAGGCTTTTGATTCCACTCCTCCAGTTAATGGATAACATCCAAGGGTTCTAAATCTCACACTCTTGTATTCGATCTTCTCACCTGGTCTTAATTTTAATCTGTCATCATCGACCATGATGATATTTCCATCTCTCTCGATCACTGGGCGTTCTTTTGCAAAATATAATGGAACGATATCAATTTTTTCGCGTTTAATATATTTCCAGATATCTGTCTCTGTCCAGTTAGAGATTGGGAATACACGAATGCTTTCTCCTTTTTTGATCTTAGAGTTATATAATTTCCACATTTCTGGTCTCTGGTTCTTTGGATCCCATGCCTGATTTTCATTTCTAAAAGAGAAGATTCTTTCTTTTGCACGAGATTTTTCTTCATCACGACGTCCACCTCCAAATGCAGCGGTAAATCCATATTTATTTAACGCCTGCTTTAGGGCCTGTGTTTTCATGATATCTGTGTAAGCGGCTCCACTATCAAATGGATTAACCCCCTGTTTTACACCATCTTCATTGATGTATTCTATCATTTCTAATCCGTATTTCTTTGCTGTTTCATCACGGAATTTGATCATTTCTTTGAATTTCCATGTTGTATTAACATGTAAAAATGGAAATGGTGGTTTCTCCGGATAGAATGCTTTTAATGCTAAATGTAACATAACTGAGCTGTCTTTTCCGATAGAATATAGCATAACTGGTTTTTCACAAGAAGCTGCAACTTCTCGGATGATGTAGATTGCTTCCGCCTCCAACTGGTCAAGATGTGATAATTCGCTCATTTTGATGTCCTCCAATCTAATATTTGTTTGAATCTTTCTTGTTGATCTCTATGGTTTGTTCTTCTCCGGTATATTTTTTGATCTTCCAGAGAATCGTATCTTTGCTTTCGTTAACTGTCATTTCACTTCCCATTCCACCGATATCGGCTCCTAGGAAAAATGCGATGGCTCCTGTTTTACATTCTTTTAAGCAGGATGTACATCCCCAGCAGTCTTTTGGATATTTGATGTATGCTTTGCCAGTTGCATCGGTCTTTATCAAACTTCCAGGACAGACGTCTAAGCATCGTTTGCATCCAACACATTTATTTTTGTTAATTCTGATGCTCATAGTACTCATCCTCCTTTACTAGTTCTCGTAAGATGACTTTGATCTTTCCATCCACTTTCTTTGTATTGACGTATTTTTTCCAATCATCACTCTTTTGTGGATGATCAAGATTTTCTGCAAAACTGTGCCATCTTGTCTCTTTTCTTGCTTTTAAATGTTCGATCAGAGTCAGACAGATCGTTAATCTTTCTTTTAGTTCATAATAAAACATTAATTCATGGTAATCCTTGGCACTTAACTGTCCAGATAATGTGATCAGGTTATTGATCTTTTCTTTGGCGAGATTTAAGCAGTTTTCATTAAACTGATAATGACTTGAAATTCCACCTGCATAAGCATCCATGACTTTCTGCATCGCTTCTTCCATTTGCTCGATTGTAAAAATACTGTCTTTGTCTGATAAAATATTGTTGTATTCTTTGACTTTCTCGTCTAATAACTGTTCTTCTTTGTTATCTGTTATATCAAACGTCTGATCTTTTAATTTCTCTACAATATCCAGTGCTGCGAGCTCACCTTCTACCAAAGCTCCTGTCACATATTTCTGTGGGCATCCCCCTGCGACATCTCCGGCTGCGTACAGCCCATGGATCGTTGTCTCTCGATTTGTGTTTACCCAGTAACCACTGGCAGTATGTCCACCCACAATATATGGTTCCGTTCCCTCGATCTCTACATTTTGTTCACTTGGATCTTTGCCTTGCTCGATCCATTTTAAGGTCTGGCTTGGTGCCATATTTAAATATGCTTTCTTAAGGTCTGTATCTTTTTCCTTCTCAATTCCTTCGGTTCTTAGGTAACAAGGGCCTCTTCCTTCCAGATTTTCCTGTGTTGTTCCATAAACACGCTGAGAAGTTGTGATTCCGTATTTATCTTCGTAAATCTCTCCTTTAGCGTTTACCTGCTTTGCCCCGACTCCCTGTGCGATCGTTCCCGTTGGTGCGATCGTATCTTTACACCTTAATGCGATAAAACGCATCTCAAAGGTTGTCATCTCAGCTCCAGCATCAATTCCCATTGCGTATCCGGCACCAGTGTTAAATGGTGGATACCACATCTTATGTCTTGAAAATCCTGGATTATTTGGCTTATAAAGCCCTGCTGCCCCTCCTGTTGCACAAAGTACTTTCTTGGCACGGATCTCATAAGCTGTTCCATTTTCCATATGGAAACCGAAAGCTCCTTTGATCGTGTTATCTTCCACGATATAATCGGTGATATTCAAATGATTGATCACCTCTACGTTATCTAGCTGATTTACTGCATCTGCAAGGATTGGCTTGATATTTTCTCCATTGATCTTAATATTTCGATTTCCTCTGGCAACATAGTCACCATTTTCATCCTTTAAAATAACCAATCCTAACTGTTCCATCTTGCTTGTCACTTCATTTAAATGTTCTGACATTGTAAGAAGCAGGTCACCTCGTACGATCTCGTCTGCATCTTTTCTCGCATAATCAACATAATCCTGTGGTTTTCTTCCCTTTACGATATAAGCATTGATCGCATTAACTCCAGCTGCTAAGCACCCACTTCGTTTGATATTGGCTTTCTCGGCGATAACGATCTTTACATCACTTTTTTCCCTGATCGTAAGTGCCGCATAACATCCAGCTGTTCCACCTCCGATGATCAGGACATCGGTATGTATGATCTGTTGTTTTGTAATTTCCATAATCGGTCCTTTCTGGTATATTTCTTAAATATAGAAGACATCGCCTTCCTGCATTTCTTTATTCTCTAATAAATAAGTTTCCTTTTCATCAAATACATATAAACGGTAAATAATGATATCAACTTCTTCTCCAACGCTTACCGGATCCTTTTCCAAAGATCTCTCAGCTGTCACTTTGATTCCATTGATATTTACAACTACATCCAGTCGACTTCCACTAAAGATCACATCTTCTACAATTCCTTTTTCTGATGCACTCATATATCGTTTTAATTCCCCTTTTTTTGCTAACTCAAGGAATTCTGGTCTGACGATCGCTTTCTGTGCACGTTCTATTTTTTCAAATCCTTTTAAGGATTCATAATTTTCTACGATGGATGATCTTCCAACAAACTGGGCTACAAATGGCGTCTTTGGTGATTTATAAATCTCTAATGGGCTTCCCATCTGCTCAATCTTTCCATGATTTGTAATCAAGATCTCATCAGCAACCTCTACGGCTTCATCCTGATCATGTGTAACGAAAATGCTTGTGATACCAAGCTTTGATACCATTTCTTTTAACCAGAGTCGAAGCTCCGATCTTACTTTTGCATCGATCGCTGCAAATGGTTCATCAAGAAGTAATACCTGTGGATTTGGAGCCAATGCTCTTGCAAATGCAACTCTCTGTCTCTGCCCGCCAGATAACTGGTTCGGATATCTATTTTCAAGTCCTGATAACCCCGTTAATTCCAGTAATTCAAAAACTCGTTCTTTGATCTGTTTCTTCGGCATTTTTGCAATCTCTAATCCAAATGCGATATTATCAAAGACTGTCATATATCGGAATAGTGCATAACTTTGAAATACAAATCCAATTCCTCGTTTTGCTGCCGGAATATCATTGACTCTCTTTCCATCAATAAAGATATCTCCTGCATTTGGATTTTCCAATCCTGCGATCATTCGAAGCAGGGTTGTCTTTCCACTTCCACTTGGCCCAAGCAACGCTGCAAGTTTCCCTTTTTCAATTCCAAAACTTACATTATCTGATGCCCGGAAGTTTCCGTATTGTTTATAGATATTTCTCATTTCGACATACATTTTATCTTCCGTCCTTTCCCTGTTGTTTGTCCTGTGAGCGGTACCATGCAATATTTCTTAAGATCAGTACAACGACCGCGATCAATACTAAAACCGATGATACTGCAAAGGCTGCTGTGATCGATGATGTTGTTCCTGACATATATAAGGCATCGATCTCCAATGGTAAGGTAAATGTCTCACCTCTTGTTTTGGAAAGTGCATTAACTGCACCAAATTCTCCTAATGCCCTGGCACTACATAAGATGATCCCATAGATCAATCCCCATTTCATCTGAGGAAGTGTGATCTTTCGAAAGATCGTAAATCCACTGGCTCCCATCAATGCTGCTGCCTCTTCTTCGTCTTTTCCCTGTGAGTTTAAGATCGGTATGATCTCCCTTGACACAAATGGGAAGGTCACGAAAATGGTTGCTAAAATGACTCCTGGAATCGCAAATGCGATCCGGATATTCGTTCCAAAGAAGGTGTTGATCGCTCGGATCGCTGGATACGTCCATCCAAGTCTTCCAAATGTCATCAAGAATGCAAGGCCTACGATAACTGGTGAAATGGAAAATGGAATATCGATCAAAGTTGCTAAAACCTGTTTTCCTTTGAAACTGAATTTAGTCAATAAAAATGCTGCCATGATCCCGAAAAATGTATTGATCGTTACCGCAACAAGCGTTGCCAGAATCGTTACAAATAAAGCGCTTCTTACATACTCCGTTGATATGGAACTTACATAAAATTTAAATCCCTCACTTAATGAATTTGTAATAACGGAAAATAACGGTAAGACCAACATGACGATCATAAATAAAACACTGATCGTGATCAGGATGATCTTCGTTCGCTGTTTTCTTTTTTCAAACTTCTGCTGTTCATTCATGATCTTCTCCTTACTGTGCATTGACTCTTCTTGCCTGTCTTACCTGTATGATATTGATCACAAATAACATCACAAAGGAAATGATCAGCATGACAAGAGCAATAGCTGTTGCACTTTTATAGTCGATATAGTTTAATTTCTGCATGATCACATAAGAGATCATCTGTGTATGTTCCTTGGCACTGTTTCCTGAGATATAGATCACACTTCCGTATTCCCCGATTCCCCTTGCAAATGCCAGTCCAAATCCTGTTAATAATGCAGGTCTTAATTCTGGTAAAATGACTTTAAAGAATGTTCTTGTCGGTGTTGCACCTAACATATACGCTGCTTCTTCATACTGGTCATCCATTTTCTCAAGCACTGGCTGAACCGCTCTTACGATGAATGGAATCCCAATAAACACAAGTGCTATCAAAAGTCCGATCCTTGTATAAGAAATCTTAATCCCAAAGTGTGCAAAGTATCGTCCGATCATTCCATCTTCTGCATACATTTTTGATAATGTAATACCAGCAACTGCGGTTGGCAGTGCAAAAGGAAGTTCGATCATCCCATCCATTAATCGTTTCCCCGGAAATTCATATTTTACAAGTACCCATGCGATGATCAGCCCAAACACAACATTGATCAATGCTGCAATAAACGAACTTCCGATACTTGTGATAAATGCATTTCTTACTGTTTCTTTCGATATTAATGTAAAGAATTCATTCGGCGATAATTTTAGTGCGTATGCAAATACGGATGCTAATGGAATCAGTACGATCAATGATAACATCGTTACTGTAACTCCCATCGTTAATCCGAACCCTGGAATGACCCTTGCTTTTTTCGCTTTTTTTAATGTCCTATTCTCGTTATTTGTATTACTCATCTTCATTCCTGCCTTTTTATTGATTTATATAAATCTTGTCAAACAACGCTCCATCTTCAAAATATTTCTTGTAAGCCTGATCCCATCCTCCAAAATCACTGATCTTATATAGTTTCATGTTCAGATTAAATTTACCTTGATACTGTTTTAAGATTCTTTCATTCGATGGCCGGTATCCTTCTTCGGCTGCGAGTTTCTGTGCTTTGTCACTGTAGAGATATTTTAAATACTCTGTTGCGATCTTCTTTGTTCCATTGACCTTTACGTTATCATCAACAAGGCTTACACTTGGCTGTGCCAATATACTGATGCTTGGTGTAATGATCTCGTATTTATCTGGATAATTCTTAACTGTCTGAATTGCTTCATTCTCCCATGCGATCAAGACATCACCTTTTTTATTTTCTACAAAGGTTGTCGTAGAACCTCTGGCTCCTGAATCCATAACAGATACATTCTGATATAATTTTGTCAGGAATTGTTCTTCCTTTTTCTGATCGTGATAAGTATCAATCGCATAACCATAAGCTGCTAAGAAGTTCCAGCAGGCACCCCCGCTGCTCTTTGGATCTGGTGTGATGACTTCCACTCCTTTTTTGATCAAGTCTTTCCAGTCTTTGATGCTTTTCTTGTTTCCTTTTCTTACAAGAAAGACGATCGTTGACGTATATGGTGCAGAATCATTTGAAAATCTCTTCTGCCACCCTTTATTTATAAGTCCTGTCTGTTCGATCAGCGAAATATCATGTTCTAAGGCCAGTGTTACAACATCACCATTGCTTCCTTCTACTACTGATCTTGCTTGACTTCCAGAGCCACCATGGGACTGGATCACTTCGACTTTCTTTCCATATTTATCTTTATAATATTTGATAAAATCTTTGTTGTATTTCTCATAAAACTCTCTTGTCGGATCATAAGAGACATTTGTGATCGTAAGATTTTCTTTTCTCTTATTTCCACATCCTGCCATAGAAACCATAAGAATCATACAGAAACTTAAAAGGATCATTTTCTTACAGATATTCTTTTCTATAGTTCTTTGTTGTCTTATTTTCATGGTTTCTTCTCCTTTATTTTAATTCCATACTATTTCTGTATGTTTTGTATGAATTGGATTATATAAGATTTCTGTATACATGTCAACAAATATCGTTATAAAAATTTATAATAACTGATTCAAAGAAATTTTTATTATGTTCATCTTTGCTCATAAAAGCACGAAAAAAAGACGTTTTGACATATGTTTTCAATACGTCAAAACGTCTTTCTTTCATTTATTATTTCATATATTTTTTCAGATTCTTCTTTTGTTTGTCACTGATCTGATAAAAAGTCTGTTTTCCATTCTTATCTTCGATTCCAATGACAGTACGATCTCCGAGAAGTATTTTTGTTAATGCACCACTTGTATAGAAACGATACTCATTCCATGAGGCTGTATCCAGTGTGGCATCTTTTCCAGATAACTTCTTCGCTTTCTCAATAATCTTAGATACTTTGATCGCTGTATCATTAAATTTCATCTTCTTATCTGTTACAACGATCTGGGCATCTGCAATTCTTGCTGCTACGTTACTGTAATTCTTCTGCTCTTTGGCATCGATCAACGCATCTCCAACGGTTGAAGCACCATTATATGCGTAAACATTCTCTGGAATCTCATCAAACACAATATAACTGTCACCATATACTTTGAATTCAAACGTTGTATTATCTTCATCAATCAACGCATAAGAATAACTTTGTTTATACTGCTTCTCTACATCGGTTGGTGTGATTCCGATCATTCGATTACATCCAGTTACAATCTTCTTTACATATTTGCAGACAGGAATATTCGTTACTGCAAAACTCTGATTCTTGATCGTATTCGTTGCAAAGTCAACTTTAATGATCCTGCTGTCTTTGACACGACTTTTGTAGTCTGCAATCTTTTGATCTCCAGAAGTTGCATGGATTGCTTTGATCTTCTTATTTAGTGAATTTGTTTTTTTCTTTTCTTCTTTTAACTGAACAGACAGTTTATCTCTTTCATCTTTAAGACTCTGATAATATTTTGATTCCACGACAGCATCTTTTGACGGCTTAAAGCATCCCGTCATCATCACGCTGCTCATTGCGATCACCGCTGCTGTTAGTATATATTTTGCACCTTTCATATGGTTTCCCTCCATTACAGGTCCTATCGTTTTTGAGCGATCTCTCCTGCGTTCTTATAGATGCTGTTTGGTGCGATACATCCACGTACCATAGATAATGGATAAATATTGGTATCATGACCAACCACTGATCCTGGATTCAAGATAGTTCCGCATCCTACTTCTACACGAGAACTTAAGATCGCACCGATCTTCTTTCTTCCAGTCTCAATCTTTTCTTCTCCGTTTTTGATCACAACGTTTGTCTTGTCAGATTTTACATTCGATGTGATAGATCCAGCTCCCATATGAGACTTATATCCTAAAATAGAATCTCCTACATAATTATAATGAGGCACCTGAACATTATTAAATAAAATATCATTCTTGATCTCTGTAGAATTTCCTACAACACATCCTGCCCCGATCAATGCATTTCCTCTGATAAATGCTCCTGGGCGCACTTCTGTATCTGGACCAATAATCGCTGGTCCATTGATCGTTGCCGTCTTGGCGATCGTTGCACTTTTCGCGATCCATACATCTTCTTCTACCTGATCATATTCATCTACTGATAGTGTTGGTCCAACTTCCAGTACAAAATCTTTGATCAATGGAAGAATCTCCCATGGATACGTTGTCTGTTCAAATAATTGAGCTGCAATTGTCTGATCTAAATCCTGAAAGAATTCTTTGTTTGTTAATTCTACCATCTGATTTTACCTCTTTCTGTTCTTATTATCTGTTTCAATCCACAGTCTGTAATTTTCATTTGAAATCCAACTCGATCGGACAGTGATCTGATCCCATCACATCTGTTAAGATCTTCGCATCACTGATACGATCTTTTAAACACTCTGATACAATAAAATAGTCAATGCGCCACCCTGCGTTATTCTTTCTCGCATTGAAGCGGTAAGACCACCAGGAATAGATCCCTGTCTGGTCTGGGTATAAATAACGGAAGGTATCGATAAATCCATTGCTAAGGATTGTTCTCATTTTTTCACGTTCTTCATCCGTGAAACCAGCATTTTTTCTATTTGTCTTTGGGTTCTTAAGATCGATCTCCTCGACTGCAACATTCAGATCTCCACAAAAGATCACCGGCTTCTTCTCTTCTAACTTCTTCAAATAAGCAAGAAAATCCTCTTCCCACTTCATTCGATAAGAAAGCCTTGCCAGTTCACTTTGTGAATTCGGTGTATACACTGTGATAAAGTAATAATCTTTAAACTCCAGTGTGATCACACGTCCTTCCTGATCATGTTCTTCTATCCCAAGACCATAAAAAACACTGATCGGTTCTTCTTTTGTAAAAATGCCTGTTCCTGAATATCCCTTCTTCACCGCATAATTCCAGTACTGGTGATATCCCGGAAGATTCAGGTCAAGCTGGCCTTCCTGCATCTTACTTTCCTGAATGCAGAAAATATCGGCATCTGTCTCATTGAAAAAATCCAAAAATCCTTTCTTCACACATGCTCTGATCCCATTGACATTCCATGATATGAATTTCATCTAATTTCCTCCACGTCTCTTATTATAAAGAAACATAATCACTCCTGCTGCAATGATCACACAATATCCTACAAAACTCAGCATATCTGGAAGCTGTCCAAAAACGAGAAGCCCCATAATTGCTGAGAACATGATCTGTGTGTAATCATATACAGAAATTTCCCTTGCTGGTGCATACGTATATGCCGCTGTGACTCCAAACTGTCCTCCTGCAGCAGCTAATCCTGTTAATAACAAAAAGAATAACTGCCTTGCTGAAATCGGATGAAAATCCATGATCAAATATGGTACACACGCCAACATAGAAAATGTTGAGAAGAAAAGCACGATCATTGGTCCTCTTTCTCCTCTAAGTCCAAGTTTTCTCACACAGGTATATGCAAAACCTGCACACATTCCCCCTGCAAAGCCGATCACAGCTGCTGGTGTCATCCCGCCTGCGAAACTTGGTTTTACAATAAATAAACTACCGACAAAAGCTGCGATCACACATGCGCATTGTGTCGGTGTGATCTTCTCTTTCAGTACTAAATAAGAAAATACAATAACAAAAAATGGCGATAACTTATTTAGACATGAAGCATCTGAAAGCACCAGGTGATCTACCGCATAAAAGTTGCAGAAAATACCTAAGGTCCCAAAAAGGGACCTTAGAATAAACCAATGCAAATTTCTTTTCTGAATCTGAATCTTTTCCTTGCTACGAATGATCATGATAAATGCAATGACCACCGCAACTAAATTGCGGAAAAAACTCTTCTCGATCGCTGGAAGATCTCCTGACAGCTTTAAAAACAATGCCATAAGGGCAAAGGAAAAAGCTGACAGTATGATGCATATAATTCCACGATTCTTATCTTTCATAACAAGATTATACTCTTGAAGAATATTCTCCAGTTCTTGTATCGATCTTTAACGTATCACCTTCGTTAACGAATAATGGTACCATTACCTGAGCACCTGTTTCAACGATACATGGTTTTGTAGCACCCTGTGCTGTGTTTCCTTTTTCTCCTGGTTCACATTCTGTAACAAGTAATTCTACAGAGATTGGTGGCTCAACCTGGAATGCATTTCCTGCGTGAGAAACGATCGTAACGTTTTCATTTTCTTTAACGAATTTTAAAGAATCTCCGATAACATCTGGTCCTAATGCGATCTGATCAAATGTTTCGTTATCCATGAAGTAGAATAATTCTCCATCATTGTACAGATACTGCATTTCTTTACGTTCGATATGAGCGTTTTCAAATTTCTCTGTTGGACGGAATGTTTTCTCAACAACTCCACCGTTCTTGATATTTTTTAATTTACAACGTACGAACGCTGCTCCCTTTCCAGGTTTTACATGCTGGAATTCGATGATCTGGTAAATATTATTCTCGAACTGAATTGTTAATCCATTCTTAAAATCTCCTGCTGTAACCATATTATAATTGTCCTCCTTAAATTATATCTTTTTTTATTTTATCTTAAATCTATAGTTGAATCAACTATTTATTTGCTAATTTATAGATTTCGTATATATCATTCTCATCACAGACCTTAAATGAACCGATCGTTCTGGTTCCTTCATAGGAACATCCATGTGCCATTTGCTTCATTTCTTCGTCTGTTTTTGAACCAATTTCTTTCGCCTCACGAAAACTTGTCGGCATATCAAGTGATGCAAAATATGTAACTGTTTTTCGGATTCCTTCCTGTGCTGCCTTCACATCGTCAGCTTCTTCTACATTCCAGACTCTTCTTGCATACTGCGCAAATCTGGCTGGTTTTGCATCATATACATAAGTTGCCCATGCTCCCCAGACAGCGGATAAACTTGCCCCATGTGCAATATCAAACTTCGCACTCAGTTCATGTCCTAACTGATGCACTGCAAAGTCTTTCTCAGCTCCAAGTCCTGTAATTCCGTTGTGTGAAAGACTTCCTGCCCACATGATCTCACTCATCGCATTATAATCGTGTGAATCCTTGATCGCAACCGCACCATTTCTGATCACTGTACGAAGCAGACCTTCTGCAATCTCGTCTGTCAGTTCATTATTCTCTGTCTGTGTAAAATAACGATCCAATGTATGCATCATAATATCCACAATGCCGCATCCTACCTGATACTTTGGTAATGTATATGTAAGTTCAGGATTCATGATCGCAAATGCCGGGCGGTTGAAATCTGTGGAAAGACCTCTCTTGATCTTCGTCTCTTCATTCGTAAGTACTGCTGAATCGCTTGTCTCACTTCCTGCCGCTGCAAGTGTTAATACAACTCCAACAGGAAGAGATTTCTTCACTGTCTGTTTCTTAGACCAGAACTCCCAGATATCTGTATCCGGATTCGCTGTTCCATGTGCAACAGCCTTTGAGGTATCGATCACACTTCCTCCACCTACTGCCAATACAAAGTCCGTTCCAAATTCAATGGATTTCTTCACTGCTTCTCTCGCAAATGAAAGCCTTGGATTCGGCTTCACGCCTCCAACTGTCATATATTCAAGACCGGCTTCTTCTAATGAAGCAGTTACCTCATCAAGTAATCCGCTTCTTACAACACTTCCTCCACCATAGACAACGAATACTTTGGAAGCTTTCAGGCTTTTCGCAAGTTCTCCTGCCTGCTTCTGTGTCTCTTTTCCAAAAATGATTCTTGTTGGTGTATACTGGGTAAATCCATGCATTCGCTCATCCTCCATCTGCCCATAAACAGGGGCAAAACTTGTATGTTACTGATTAATCTGCATCTCTTGTTAACTTCACAACGATCTCTTCTGCGATCTCTTCCACAGTCTTATAATCTGTGTTCACTACAACATCTGCTGCCGCTTCGTACTTTGGACGGCGTTGTTCCATCATATTAGAAATAAATTCAGTATTCTTATTCCCACGTAATAATGGTCTGTCATCATTGTCTTTGACACGCTCTAAGATCACTTCTGGAGATGCTGTTAATAAAACGACCTTTCCATTCTTCTTCATCTCAGCAACGTTCTCATCACGAAGCGCAACTCCACCACCACAGGAGATGATCTGGTTATTCTTCTTCTGAAGCTCAATCAAAAGGTTTGTCTCACAGTTTCTGAAATATGTCTCTCCATATTCTTCAAAAATCTTATTGATAGACATTCCTTCTTTCTTCACGATCTCTTCATCCATCTCTACCTGTGGAGATGCAAGGATCTTACTTAGATATGTAGAAACAGTACTCTTACCTGCTCCCATAAATCCGATCAATAAGATGTTATGTGTAAATAATGTCTTTGCCTGAATTCTTCTGCTGTTTTCTACAATATAAGTAAATATATCAAGAATCTCATCCTTATAGGTATTCTCATCCACATGTGTGAGCAGCATCTTACGCTGTCTCTTTTCCTGTTCTGGCTGAAGGATTGGCAATCCATTCTCTTTCTTGTAGACCATGATCTCTTTGATGATATCCATTCTCTCTTCTAATACAGAGACAATCTTCTTATCACACAGATCTAATCTCTCTCTAATCTCTTCTAACTGACTCATCTTCTTGTTCTTTCCTTTTCTATACTAAATGTCCCCATACTTCTCAGATAATGAAGTGCGGTCTTGTTCAGTATATCATACATTCCTATATTTTTTCAATTCATTGCCTCTATAATTTAGGCAAATTCACTTTGATCTGTGATAAATGAAATAAAATCTTTCACAACCGGTGTCAGATATTTTTCTTTTTTTAGTACAAGATATATATATCGTTCGATCTCTGGTGATATGATCGGACGAACACACACATCCATTGTATCAAGAAGCGGAATCTTTGGAACGATCGCAATTCCAAATCCTGCTGCAACAAGCCCTGCAACAGAAGAATCTTCTTCCCCTTCATATGCGATCGTTGGTTGCCTTTTAATCCTTGAAAAATAACTGTCGATCACTGGCCTTAATCCACTGTTCTTTGTAAAATATACGTAATCATATTCAACTGTATCCAGAAGATCGATTTCTTCCTTTTGAGCCAATGGATGGTCCTTTGGTGTGATCAAAACCAGTTCTTCCTGACCAACCGGAATAAATTCAAGTTCATCTTCCCCTTCCACATAAGAAGAAAATGCAAGATCATATTTCCCATCTTTTAATTCTTCCACGATTTTCTTCGTCGTTCCCTGTCCAAATGAAAAATGAATATGATTCTTCCCTTTTTCTTCCAGATAACCTTTGATCAGATTTGGAATAAAATGACTTCCCAAAGTAAAGATATACCCCATATCAATAAATCCACCGCTGGTTCCTGATGTTTCTGTTACCACCCTTTTTCCTTCATCCAACATATCCAACGACTGCTCCACATAACGTAAAAACAATGCTCCATATTTCGTTAATTTTGCATTTCTCCCCTGTTTTTCGAATAATTTCACTCCTAATTCACTCTCAAGACATGAGATTGCATGACTTAAACTTGGCTGCGTAATGGACAACATATCTGCAGTTCTAGTATAGTGTTCTTCCTTAGCTAATGCCCGAAAATAGTACAAATGATTCAAATTCATAATCTATTTCCTTTCAATTCATAAAATTTATTTATGGATAGTATACCATATTCTTCATTGCATTTATATATCTACTTTGCTATAATTATTTTTAGAAAACTATTAAACAAATTGGAGGATCATAATTATGGCAGCAAAGAATTTCCGTAAATTATTTGAACCGTACACAGTAAAATCTATGACATTAAGGAACAGAATTGTCATGACTCCCATTGGAACAAATTTTGCTGAGCATACCGGAGAAGTAAATGAGAGAATCATTGATTATTATAAACAGCGTGCAAAGGGCGGAACAGGTCTGATCACAATTGAAGCTGCGAGTGTTTATTCACCACAGGGAGCAAGCGGATCATACCAGCTTCGTATCGACCACGATAACTATATTCCTGGATTATACAGATTATGTGAAAGCATCCATGACTGCGGATCCAAAATCAGCATCTTATTAAACCATGCTGGTTCTGCAGCGAATGGTAAAATAACAAACATCCAACCAGTATCTGCATCTGATATTCCATCCAGAGTTGGTGGTGATATTCCTCGTGCTTTAACAACAGATGAAATCTACACGATCGTTGATAAATTTGCTGAAGCAGCAAAACGTGCAGTTACAGCAGGATTTGATGCTGTTGAGATTCAGGCTGGACATGGTTATTTATTAAACCAGTTCTTATCTCCAACAACAAATGACCGTACTGATGAATTTGGTGGATCTAAAGAGAATCGTGCACGTTTCACTACATTAGTATTAAAAGCTGTTCGTGAGACAGTTGGTGAAAATATTCCTATCTTCTTAGGAATCAGTGCTGATGAACTTGCTGAAGGTGGTAACACATTAGATGATACATTAGAGATCGTTGAATATTTCAAAGATTACGTTGATGTATTTGATGTTTCTGCTGGACTTACATGTTCTATCCAGTACCAGTATGATGCAGATTATCTTCCAGATGGATGGAAATCTTATATGTCTAAATCAATCAAAGAAAAGACTGGAAAGCCTTGTCAGACAAGCGGTAATATCCGTGAACCAGAAGTTGCAAACCGTATTCTTGAAGATGGTGAAGCAGATCTGATCGCAATCGGACGTGGACTGATCGCTGATCCTGAATGGGTAAATAAAGTTCAGTTTGGTAACACAGATGATATCAATCGTTGTATCTCATGTAACAATGGATGTACAGCAACATTAGGGGATGAACCTATCAGATGCAGCATCAATCCTGCTCTTATTTCAGGTTCATTATATAAAGATAAGAAATTAAAGAAACCATGTAACGTTGTCGTTGTTGGTGGTGGTACTGCTGGTCTTGAAGCTGCATGCACAGCTGCTGAAGTTGGATGTGCAACTGTTCTGATCGAGAAATCAGGAGAACTCGGTGGACTTGCCAGACGTGTAGGAAAGATGCCTAACAAACAGCGTCTTGGATATTTCCCTCAGTACTTAGAACGTCGTGCAATGAAACTTAAGAACCTGTTTATCTGTAAGAATACAGAAGCTTCTATCGAATTTATCGAAGGTTTCAAACCAGATATCGTTGTTAACGCAACAGGATCCGTTCCTCTTCTTCCAAATATTCCTGGATTAAAGGAGAACTTAGAAGCAGGTAATGTATCTACGATCTTTGATCTGGTAGATCACGTAGATTCTTATCCAGAAGATTTATCTGGTAAGAAAGTTGTTGTGATCGGTGGTGGTAACGTAGGACTTGACGTTGTTGAATTCTTTGTTCCTAGAAAAGCTGATGTAACGATCGTTGAGCAGAAAGCTCACTTCGGTGAGAACCTTGACTTTATCACTAAGACTGGTTCTATCGAATTCATGAATAAGAATAAAGTAAATCAGTATCCAAATGCTTCTTTATTAGAAGTTAAAGATCACAGCTTTATTGTAAGACATGACTATAAAGATCTTGAATTAGACTTCGATTATGGATTTGTATGTCTTGGAATGCAGTCTGCAACTCCTTCTCTTCAGGAATTATACAACCACTTCATCTATGAAGGTGTTGAAGTACTTAATATCGGTGACAGTGCTCAGACACGTCGTATCATCGAAGGTGTAAAAGAAGGTCGTGACATTTTAGTTGCATTAGAACGTCAGGATTTCATTTAAAAAGCTCATGAGTTTTTCTTACAATCTTTTATTGGCGTCAAAGATTGTAGTAAAATTTTGATTTTTTGAAAAAAGTAAGGGTCAGATAATAAAATCTGACCCTTGCTTTTTATAGTTTCTTAATGTTTTTTCTTACGATACTGCCACAACACAATCTTTTCAAAATAACGCTTTATGACGATCTGAATCTCTTCTTTCGGATTCATCGGTGTTACAAGAATACTATGTATACCTGTTCTGTTCGCTCCATAAACGTCTGTAAACAACTGATCTCCAACGAAGAATGTATTCTTCTTATCCGTTCCCATCAATTTCATTGCTGTCTCATATCCTTTGATCGATGGTTTATTTGCTTTGTATACATAATATTTTCCACCAACTGCCTCGCAGAAAGCTTTTACTCTCGCTTCTTTGTTATTACTTGTAAAACAATACTGCATACCAATCGCATCCAGTCTCTTAAATAACTTCTTTGCTCTTTCATCTGCTGGTGCATCGTGTGGTACTAACGTATTATCGACATCAAAGATCACTCCTCGATATCCTTCTTTGTAGTATCGTTCGAAATCAATATCATAAGTACTTCTGATATCTTCGGACGGGTAGAATTTCTGAAACATAATTTATCTTCCTTTTTACATCTTTACATTGTTCAATCTTGTTTATTTTATAACAGCTTTTTACAATTAGCAAGAAGAAAACAAAATATGAGACCAGTTTTTTCAAAAATTCTAGTCTCATATCATTCATTTTATTTCTCTACACCACTTAAATATGCATTATAAATATCTTTTGAGATACTCTTCTTAATCGCATCATAAACTGGCTGTGCCTGCTTACGCATCTCTTTCTGTGTCTTTGTATCAAGTTTCACAATCTTTGTACCACTGTCTTCAATGATCTTGATACGGTCTGCAATTCGCTTATCAGATGCTTCTCTCGCATACACTTTCGCTGTCTGTGATGCCTGATCGATGATCTTCTGCTGATCTTTTGACAGACTATTATAGAATGCATCACTGACGATCAGCGAAATATAATGTGGTAGATGGTTTGTCTCTACAACATAATCCTGCTGTTCATATAATTTGCTGGAAACGATAACTTCGTAAGGATTCTCCTGTGCATCGATCGTTCCCTGCTGAAGTCCGATATAAACTTCGCTGAATGTCATTGGTGTTGGATTCGCTCCAAGTGTCTTCCAGAACTTCAAATGATAGCTGTTCTCCATCGTACGGATCTTCTGTCCTTTGAAGTCGTTAATACTCTTAACATTCTTATTGGTAGACATAACACGGAATCCCTGATCGGCATATCCAAGTAATTTGTATCCACCCTTCTGATATACTTTCTCCATCTTCTGATAGAACTCTTCATTATCAACAGCTGCTCGTGCCTGCTTGATCGTTGTAAATGCACTTGGTAAGTCAAACACTGCTGTATCTGGAAGGAATGTTACCTGTGGTGCAGTATTCTGCACTACAAATGGAATATCTCCATCTTTACAGCTCTCAAGAAGCTCACGGTCTCCTCCCAATGTACTGTTTGGATAAACCTCGATCTTCATCTTTCCATGGCTTAACTTAGAAACTTCTTTTGCAAATTTCTCTGCATATAACTGCGTTACCGTATCTTCCGGACTGGAAGTTCCAAGCGGCCATGCATATCTTTGTACTTCGTCTTTCTTTTGTTTCTTCTTGCATCCAGATAAACTGAATAATAAGACTCCTGCAAGAAGAACTACGACGGATCTTTTTATGATTTTTCTCATGAAATCCTAAACCTCCTTATAAAAGTGCCAGGCTGATCTGTGGAATAAATGTGATCAGAAGTAATGCAACAAGGAAGCAGACGATCAACGGCATTGCTTTCTGTGCGATCTTCATCACTGGAATATCCGTTAAGGATGATGCCACAAATAAGTTGACTCCAATTGGTGGTGTAACGAAACCAATTGCAAGGTTTACAACCATCATAACACCAAAATGAATCGGATTCATACCGATTGCTGTAACGATCGGTAATAAAATTGGTGTCAAAATAAGAATCGCTGGTGTCGTATCCATGACCATACCTACGATCAACAAGAATATATTGATCACAAGCAAGATCACAATCTTATTATGGAAGTTACCTAAGATCCATGCACTAATGGACTGTGGTACACGCATCAATGTTAATACTCTTGAGAATGCAATGGATGCTGCTAAGATAAACAGAATTGGGGCATAAGTTTTCACACCTTCTACCATGATTCCCCAGATATCTTTAAATTTCATGGATTTATAAATAAATAAGCTGACGATCAAAGAATAAAATACGGAAATAACCGCTGCTTCTGTTGGAGATGCAACTCCTGTGTAAATACATCCAAGAATGATCACCGGACTTAAGATTGCAAAAAAGCTTTCTTTAAATACTCCAATAAATCCTTTTGCATGTAACTGATCAATCTCTGCTGCGATCTTTTCCTTATCTTCTCCATGTTTTTTACAATAATAAATGGCATACACCATCAATAAGGCACCAATCAATAATCCTGGTACAACTCCTGCCATAAACAGATCACTTACAGATTCCCCAGATGCCATACCATACATGATAAATGGGATACTTGGCGGTATGATAACTCCAAGCCCACCCGCAACTGCTACGATTGCTGTTGAAAATGACTTGTCATATCCTAAACGAACTAAGATCGGAATTGTCATACTTCCTACTGCTGCTACAGTTGCAGGTGCAGATCCTGAGATTGCTCCATAAAATAAACAGGTTACAATTACTGCACATGGCATTCCTGCCGTTAATTTTCCTATAAAAAACGCAAAAACGTCAAAAATCTTCTTAGAGATTCCCCCTTTTGCCATGATCATTCCAGATAATACAAACATTGGAACTGCAAGTAATGGGAAACTATCAATTCCTCCAAGCATAGAACGAATGACAAATGTCCCGCTTGCTGTAAATGATGGATCAAATGCTCCTGGAAGTACAGATACGATCCCAAGGGCGATCGAAATCGGAATTGCAATGATCAGACAAATAAAGAAGAGTAAAAATACGACTGCTGCTGACATTTATTTTTCCTCCTTTTCTTCATCTTTGCGGATCACAATCTTAAATTCAATGATCCAACGTTGGACGATACGAAATGCTACTAAAACAAAACTAAATAGCGGGGCTGCCTGAATATAATACATTGGAATCTGACATGCGGGACTTACCTGTCCACTTTCAAATGCACTCTTTAAATAAAGAACTGCATATGGAATCAGATATAAAAACAAGGCAAGTTCGATCGTGTGGTTCACCACTTTGAACAATGCTTTCCCTCTTCTTGGAAACATTGCTACAAACTGTTCGATTTTAATGGAAATACATTTCTTAGTACAATAACTAACACTGATAAAGCCTGACCAGATAAATAAATATCTTGTCAGTTCCTCTGACCATGAAAGGGACGCTCCAAGTGCATATCTTGCAAATACCTGAATTCCCATGATCACTGTCATGGCGATCAATAATGCTACCATTAGAAATTCTTCCAGATTCTCATCAAGCCATTTTAGCATGATTCACCTCTTTCTACTTTCTATAACAAAAGTCTTTATTTTCACAAACTATGGCAAAACTTTAACAATTTGCTCTACTAAATTATACTGAAAAAATAGGATTTCAGCAAATATTTTTTATGTATTTAAAAAAGAGGAAAAGAATAACCAAGAATCTTCTCCTCTTCTACATTTAATTTTTAAAGATTCAGTTCTTATAATCCCTGATTTTCATGAAGGAACTGAAGCATATTATTTAAGTCATTGACTGCTGCCTGTCCAGGTGCAGATGCTTTTTTCGCTGCTCCGAATGTAAGAGCAGATCCGAATACTTCACCGCAAAGACGGCTGATCAGCCCTGTTCCTGCCATAGACATTGTGATGATCGGACGATCTGCATGTTCTGTATACATTTCTTCTGTTGCACAGAGAAGTGTTAATACGTCACGTCTGCAAGTTGGCATAACTGCGATCTTAGGGATATCAGCACCAAGTTCCTGCATTTTGCAAAGTCTTCTTACGATTTCATCTTTTTCAGGTGTTTTGTCAAAATCATGGTTCGATGCAACAACTTTTACTCCACATTCATGAGCAGCTGCTACGATTGCTTTTACGATCTCATCACCTGTGAATGCTTCTACATCTACAAGATCAACATATCCTGTTTTTGCAGCAGCGATGTTTAATTCTTTGTAAGGTTCTGCTTCGATTGCTTTTTCTCCACCTTCTTTTGATGTACGGAATGTGAAAAGAATTGGTGTTTCACCTAAAGCTTCTCTTAAGTCTTTTAATACGTCTTCTACTTTATCAAATTCGAATACTCCTTCGAACCAGTCAACACGCCATTCCACAACGTCTACAGGGATGCTGTCAAATGTTTTCGCTTCTGCGATGATTTCATCTTTTGTAACACCTACGATAGGTACACAGATTTTAGGAACTCCGCTTCCGATTTCAATATTTCTTACTTTTACTGTATTCATTGACAATTTCCTCCTATTGTCCGAACGTTCTCCCGAAGCATAAACCTCGGGAGTTCCTATTACCAATACTAATTAATTTTTAGATGCCTCTTCTGCATTCTTTAATAATACACCATAACGTACGTTTACGAAAAGTGCTAATAAGATTCCGATTGCTGTAATTACGATATTCATCATGATTACGCTTGTAGATGTCATTTTTGCAGCTGCTGTTAAGATTGTGTAGTTACATAAGCTAGATGCGATCATAACTAAACTTGTGATTGTTCCTTTGATTTTAGGGAACAGATCATTTACAACGGCTGTTGCCATCTGAAGTACTCCGCCTGCTGCTGCATATCCGATCACGAATGCTCCAACATAGCAGATCATAGGTGTCTTAATAATGTAAACTAATGCTAACATTACAAGAGAGATTGCTGGATAAATCACTAGGAATCTTACCTGTTTGAATTTTGTGATCAATACACTTGTTACGAATAATGCTACCATTGTACCTGCAGAATAGTATGTCTGCATCACAGATACGTTCTGAGATGGGATTTTTGCAATTTCAGTACCAAATGTCTGAGCACAGTTTAACCATAACTGGAATGTAGCTGTACTTGTGAATCCGATCAGGATCAATGCAATACTCTCGATAGAAAAATGTGCATTCTTTAAGTTGCTGATGAAAGATTCAGATTTTCCTGCTTCAGATGTTGCTGGGAATGGAGCAAAGATTGCTAAGATTCCCATGATACCGATGCATACACCAGCGATAACTGGAAGCATTAAGTATGACATGCTTGTTCCTGCTACAATACCTAAGAAGAAAGGCATTAATAACTGTGCAACAGAAATGAAGAATTTGATCCCCATTGTTGCGATACCTGTATATTTGTAAATAATTTCAGTTACAGCTGGATATGTTGCTGTATCTAAGAATGAGTTCGCGATACCACCAAGAACTGCTGCGATATAAGCAATTGTTGTGTTTGGTGAGAATGCGATCCCTACTAAGAAAATAACGTATGAAGCACATCCAATGATCACTGATAAACGACGTCCTAATTTGTCAGATAAAGGTCCTGCAAATGGAAGGGAGATCAAACGTCCCAATCCTAATGCTGCTGCAATGGAAGTTACTGCCATAACATCTTTTAATCCCCACTGGCTTGCGAGCATTTCTTTTACTACCTGCTGACTTAAGATGGAACATCCAATTCCATGAATGAAATAGTTCAGATAAAGAACTAAGGCACTTGGTATGTATTTTTTATCCATTTTAATAATTCCTCTCGTTTGCTATATGGTTATGACTGATCTTAGTCATATTTGATATCTAATACTTCTTTCATATGGTCGATCGGCATATGTTTTCCTGTCCATAAGTGGAAAGCAGCATCACCCTGGAATAACATCATTCCAAGACCGTTCATTGTCTTACATCCAGCTTTCTTAGCAAGTCTTAATGTTTCTGTCTCTCTTGGAGCGTAAACTGTATCTGTTACGATCAGGTCTGGACGGAAGTATGTTTCATCAGGAACAACTGTCTGTCCTTCTAATGGTTTCATTCCTACACCAGTTGCCTGTGCGAATAAGTAGCTGTCTGCAATTTCTTCTCTTAATTTATCTTTGTCATCAAGATCGTAAAGATTTACGATACAATCTGTGTTTTCACGGATCTTCTTTACTGTTTCTTCAGCGTTAGCCCAGAATTTATCTTTGATATTGAAGATTGACATTTCTTTGACACCGTCTAATGCAGCCTGAATCTCGATTGCTGTCGCAGCTCCACCAGCACCAGCGATTGTCATTTTTTTACCGATCACGTCAATATCGTTGTCTTTTAATGACTGCATGTATCCGATACCGTCTGTGATATGTCCGATCAGTTTTCCGTTGTCATTTACGATCGTGTTAACAGCTCCTGCCATTTTAGCTGCTGGAGATAACTCGTCTAAGTACTGTCCTACAACTGTTTTGTTCGGCATTGATACGTTAGATCCAACCATCTTTAAAGCACGAAGTCCCTTGACTGCATCCTCTAATGTGCTGTTGTCAACTTCGAATGCTAAGTATGCATAGTCAAGTCCTAATGTTGCGAATGCTTCATTATGCATTGCAGGTGAGCTTGAATGTCTGATTGGATAAGCCATTAATCCGATTAATTCAGTATGTCCTGTAATTCTCTCTGCCATAATTTTACTCCTTAAATAATATGCTTGTTATAAGTTTCATTTACCCAAAAGTTAATTTTTTAACAACCTTATGGTTATATTATATGCTATCTTAATTGATACTTCCAATATATCTTTTAGTGTTTTTTGATAGCTTCAGGCTATCAATCGTGTTATAATGAAAATAACTATTAACTGCTATAATAAGGAAGGTGTTTAACTGTTAAAATAGGCTTATAAAAAATTATAAATATATGTTGGATTTTATAATTTTTATTGGTAGAATAAATTATAAATATTATATGGAGGATTTGTTTATGAGTAAATATTATTCTATCAATAAATTTTCAAAAATATTAGGTGTATCGGCTCAAACATTAAGGAATTGGGATAAAAAGGGTAAACTTCATCCACATCACACTTCCAGTAATGGATATAGATATTATTCGCATGAGCAATTAAATCAAGTTATGAATGTAAAACCTAATTTAGATAGAAAAGAACTTATGAAACGAATATCTCAAAATAAAGTGGACAAGGTGGTTGTTTTTTATAAAGACAGATTGTTACGATTTGGATTTGAATTCAAACGTGCCAATAAAGCAAGAAAACTTGTAAAAGAACTGATAGATGATGGTGGT
>ERZ1673722.168-NODE-168-length-91363-cov-12.143459_pt1 | contig 91363 bp, 72 predicted proteins | sample MGYA00580222_ERZ1673722 | MGnify/ENA primary metagenome ERZ1673722 (study PRJEB41218, sample SAMN15661750) | gut metagenome | host: Homo sapiens | place: Canada: London | collected 2015-08-20/2019-03-30 | study: EMG produced TPA metagenomics assembly of... | reverse complement strand
AGAAGGTATTCCCGGAAGGGCTTTTTCTCACGGCCAAATCCGGCCAGAGGCAGCCCTGCTGCGAGGTTTACGGAACACTCAGCCTTTTCTCCGCGCTGTTTAATCTCTTTGGCGATAGCGGCAAGGGTAAGCAGGTAGTAGTTGTCGTTCTCCATCTTGTTTCGCAGGATGGGCTGCCTGCCCGTCCCGCACACGAAAAACTTCCCGCCGTACTCCAGCGTGTTCTGCAGGGTGTAGGGCTCGTGGGAATATTCTGAGATACCGGCTGGGAAAGAAAAATGCCGGGTTTTGATGGCGTAATAGCCGTGGTCTATGCCGATGTTCATGGTTTTGCTCATCCTTTCTTGACGGTTGTTGAAAACTTGAGGGCTTTGTTTGGGGGCTTAGAGTATGCTTGCTGGAAAGAAATGCTTGTTCTTTCCCAGCTGGTAAGTAATTAGGGGGTGAGGGTGTGGGAGAGGGGGAAAGCGAAAAATCGCTGCGAAAAACCTCCCCGGCGGCCTGCCGGAGAGGTTCTAAAAAAGGGCGCACTACCCCCTTGTATCTTGAGGGCTTAAAATTGGCCCGTTTTAGGGATTCGTCAATCTATCTATGAAACTGCCGGAAACTTCTGCATTTCCGACAACGGGAAAAAAGGGTGGTAAACGCAAAAAAGCGGGGCCTCCGGCCTGAATTTTCAGGCGGAAGCCCCGCATCTGCTCACGAAAAATCTTGATATTGCCATTTTATGGAAAAGGCATCTATGGAAAATCATTTTGGATTTTGCGCTCTAAAAAGCCCGCAAACCCGCATGAATACTGACAAAAACGGGGTGGACATCTAAAGTGTCCACCCCAGATGGTGGAGGAGGGTGGATTCGAACCACCGAAGCAAGAAGCAGCAGATTTACAGTCTGTCCCCTTTGGCCACTCGGGAACTCCTCCATATACAGAGCTGCGTAAACACAAACTCATATTATAAAAACAGAAACAAGTTCTGTTTATTGCTGCCAAGCAAAACACTCGGAAACAATATATAAAAACGAAAACAAAATGTTCTCAATTTTAATCAACTGGAGCTGGTGAACGGACGAAGCCGCTTGCGCGTCTTCACGGCTTGCAGCATAGCTGCTGCGCCGCTTCCGGCTAAAAACTTTCCACCGGAAAGTTTTCTTAACGTCGAAACCCTCTCAGGGTTCGAGTCCGTGCCGAACTCAATAAATATATAGAAAAACGAAAACAAAATGTTCTCGATTTTGATCAACTGGAGCTGGTGAACGGACTCGAACCCCTGACCTGCTGATTACAAATCAGCTGCTCTACCAACTGAGCTACACCAGCGCATAGCGCGTAAAACGCGCTTGGTGACCCATCGGAGATTCGAACTCCGGACACCTTGATTAAAAGTCAAGTGCTCTGCCAACTGAGCTAATGAGTCATACAGCTTTAATATTATAGCAATTTCGCGCCGTTCTGTCAACTCTAAAATGAAAAAATTTGAAAATTTCCTTTTTCTCCGCAAAACCGCAGAAACATAAGGAAACAGCCCGGCAAAAGCCGGGCCTTCCCATCAAAATTATTTGTGCTCCGTAAAGAAATCATTCACAATGTCGCTCACGTCATAGTGCACAAACGGGCCCAAACCGCTGTTGACATCGATTGTATATCGGCAATCGGTTTCCGTATAGGCGTCGATAAAGTAGTTTTCTACGATCTCAATGTAATTTTTCACACCGTCTCTTTCAGCGGCTTCATCATCTGTGCGCACATAGACGCTCTCGTCAGACAATAGACGCTCTCGTCAGACAAAAGATATATGAAGACAAGCTCTCTTGTCTGACCCGGCTCCAACAGAATATTCCCGGTCTTGTTCGGGTCTTCCGCATTCATCGGAACTTCTGCAATGCCGTTGATCAGCTCTCGCTTGTCGGTCGTGCACTCGGACATATCCAAAGGGCAGCCGTCTGTGTCATACTGTCCCATGGCGTATTCCCCGGAAAGGAATCCCGTCGCTTCATCTCCGGTGTTCTCAAAGCCGATTGTGACATACGCAAACGCATAATGCGGCGAAGAAAGCGTGCCGTCTTCGTTCAGCTCGCAGGTCTCCAGCCACGGGTAACCACCATTAATCCACCACGGAACAAAGCAGTCGTTATCCGCTGGCGTAAGGCCATATTCAAGTTTATTGGACATATGCACGTCTTTGATCGTGACTTTCACATTTTTACCGCCGTAAATGCTCGATGCAGAAAAGTACGGGTCATTCTCTGCATCAAAACTGCCGTCGCCGTTTTCAATTGAAATGCTCCCGTCTTCCGTGCGAACGATTTTCGGTATCTTGGAGAAATCCAGTTTTTCATCCGCTGTAAAATGCGATTCAAATTCTTCTTTCGCAGAAGATACCTCCGCCGTTTCAGATACTTCAGAGATTTCGGGATTTCCAGAGATCTCCGGCACCTCCGCTTTGCTTTCTTCCGAAACTACTGTTTCATTCCCCGGTGCCTCCGTGACCTCCACGCCGCCGGAGACCGCCTCTGCCTGCACATGTGGCAGGTTTGCAGCGCCAAAAGCCACGCCGCTGACGCACGCAACTGCTAACACAGCACACCAGATTTTTGTCCTTAACGTCCGTTTCATAACCAATGCTCCTTTCGGTTTTGTGTAACCTTCCTACGCCCAGAGCATACCACACCCGCCCCCGCTGTTTCAATATAAACCGTACAGTTTTTGCAGTTCCTTTGCAATACTTTTGCAAGTTTTGCCGCACACAGAAAAAGAGCCCCGCAAAACGCGAGGCCCATAAACCTTTATATTTTATCTATCAATCTTATTCATCACTTCCGTGAGGCTCAACCCGTTTTTCTCGGCGAGCGCCGCCAGGTCATCGTGCTCAAACTTCGCGCGCTGCACGCCGTAACCGGAAGACACCTTGCGGCGCACCGGGCCGAGGGCGGTCTCCACCGTCTCCTCCGTGCGGGTCAGCACATAGCGGCGGCACAGCGTCTCACGGATACCGATGGTCGCCGTGTGTTTGAAAATCGCCTGCACAACAGCCTCCTTCTGCGCCTCGCGGCACAGCACCGTCAGCAGCGTGCCGGGGCGGTTTTTCTTCATCATAACGGCGGTCGTGAAGACCTCCACCGCGCCCGCCTCGCGAATCTTCTCCACCGCAAAGCCAATCGTCTCGGCGGTCATGTCGTCGATGTTGCAGTTCAGCTCGTAAACGGAGTCCGCGCCGTCGCCGGTTTCGCCCAGCACCGCGCGCACACAGTTTGCCACTTCAAAGTCCTTCTTGCCCATGCCGTAACCCACGCGCTGCACGCGCATAACCGGCATATCGCCGAACGCTGCCGCAAAGTGCTTCAGCAAAGCCGCTCCCGTCGGCGTGCAGAGCTCACCCTGAATGCGCCCGCCGTAGATCGGCACGTCGCGCAGAATATACGCCGTGGCCGGGGCCGGAACAGGCAGCACACCGTGTGCACAGCGCACCTTTCCCGCGCCTACATGCACCGGTGACGCAACAATCTTCTCCGGCGCAAGCTTGCGGATGAGCAAGCACGCCGCCGTAATGTCCGCCACCGCGTCCATTGTGCCGACTTCATGGAAGTGGATCTCCGAAACCGGCATGCCGTGCGCATGGCTCTCCGCCTCCGCAATGAGCTTATACACCGCAATCACGTCTGCACGCACCGCATTCTCCAACGGCAGATGCCCGATGATATGCTCGATATCCGCCATGCTGCTGTGGTGGTGATGCCCGTGGTCGTGTTCATGCTCATGCGTATGTTCGTGATCGTGGTCATGATGATGTTCATGTGCGTGTACATGGTCGTGAGCGTGATGTTCGTGGTCGTGCACGTCAGCGCTTTCTTCCTCCTCGCCGTTCACCGTAACGGAAAGATGCGTGCCGTTGATGCCGCATTTCGTGCTCACTTCCGCCTTAAATTCCACACCGGGGATACCGAGCGCGTTCAGCTCGCCGAGCACTGCCTGTTTGTCGTCAAACAGTTCTAAAAGCGCCGCCGAAAGCATGTCGCCCGCCGCACCCATGCCGCAGTCAAAATACAAAGTCTTCATGCAGATTCCTCCTAAAATCAAAAAGGCGCACGAACCCCATACAGTCCGCGCGCCTCCGCTGGCACAATTTAATCCTATAAAAAAGATCCGGCGCTCCAACGCCCTCGCAGCTTCCTGCCGCAATAAATACAGTATACCGCCCAAAAGCGATGATGTCAAGCCAAACCAGAACCGCAAAGTCTTTCCCCCGCGAAAAAACACAAATTTTCGCAAAAACAGGGTTGACTTTTGCGTACCGATGTATTATAATAACGATTGTCTCAAGCGAGCAGTGTGTTCGTCTTGCAACAAACGGGTTTCCCGTTTTTATAATATGAGTTTGCGTTTACGCAGCTCTGTATATGGAGGAGTTCCCGAGTGGCCAAAGGGGACAGACTGTAAATCTGCTGCTTCTAGCTTCGGTGGTTCGAATCCACCCTCCTCCACCAGAAAAAAGGACTTTGCATTTTGCAAAGTCCTTTTTTCAACGAAATAAATCCCTCGGTATGTGAAATTGCCCTGCGGGCAGTGAAATACACGGCGTCTCCAAATCACCCATGGTTCTGCGCCATCACGCCGACCAACGCGTGCGGCACGTAGGGCTCTTCAAGGTATGCAATCTCATCAGCGGTGAGCCTCAATTCAACGGCGTTCACAAGCCCCGTGATGTGCGAAAGATTCGTTGCGCCGCAGATGGGCGACGCAACCTTCGTCAGCAGCCACGCGAGGGCGATCTCCGTCATGGTGCAGCCGCGCTTCTCGGCCAGCTCCGCCACACGGTCAATAATCACACCGTCGGTCTCGGCGGTCTTGTCGTACTTAAATTTCGCGTAATTGTCTTCCTCAAGGCGCTTGGAGCTCTCATCAGGATGCCTCGAGAGCCGCCCTGCGGCGAGTGCACTGTATGGCGTCATCGCAATGTTCTCCGCCTTGCAGAACGGCGCCATTTCGCGCTCCTCCTCGCGGAAAATGAGATTATAATGCCCTTGAACGGACACAAACTCCGCCATGCCGCGCATACGGGCGTAGTAATTCGCCTGCGCCAGCTGCCACGCATAGCAGTTCGAGATGCCGATGGCGCGGACCTTGCCGGCCTTCACCGCATCGTTCAGCCCCTCCATAATCTCCTCAATGGGCGTGCGATAGTCCCACATGTGGCAGATGTACAGATCAACGTAGTCCATACCGAGACGCTTCAGGCTTGCATCGAGGCAGTTTTTCACGTGCTGCTGCCCCGTCACGCCGTTTGCAATCTCCTCATCGGTGCGCGGCTCAAATTTCGTCGCCAGCACCACATCCTCGCGGCGGGCAAAATCGCGCAGCACACGGCCGACAAACATCTCGCTCGTGCCGCCTTGGTAGCTCATCGCCGTGTCAAAAAAGTTGATACCGTTCTCGAGCGCCGCTTTGATAATCTCGTTGGAGCTTTCCTCATCCAGCGTCCAGCGGTGCTGCCCCGCGGCCGCTTCGCCAAAGCCCATGCAGCCAAGGCAAATGCGCGAAACATTCAGGTCAGAGTTGCCGAGTTTTACGTATTCCATGTGTCTTCCCCTTTTCTATAAAAATTCGTGATTTCTTGCTTTCAGTATACTAAACCATCAAAATAATGTCCAATACCTATTTTTTATCCTTCTCCATGCCGGAAATGTATTTCTTCGCAAAATCGAGAAACGCGTTCGTCAGCGGTGAGAGCACACGGTTCTTTTTCCAAACGAGCACCGTCGCGGCGCGGATCGGCGGCTGCAGCGGCACGAATTTCAGGCCGTTATGCTGCAGGTCGAGCTTCAGCGTGAACAGCACGCCGTTTTCGCGGCGAATGACCGAGGCCATGTTGTACTGCAAATCACCGTGCGCGATAATGTTGAGCCGGTCCGCGCTGTCGCCGAACCAGTTCACAATCTCACTGCGGATCTGGTCCCGGCGCGAAAACACCGCCGGGTACGGCACAATGTCCTGTGGCGTCAAATACGGCTTCTGCGCCAGTGGCGAATCCGACCGCACCAGCGCGTTCCACGTTTCCGGCACCGGGAAGTGCAGAAAATCATACTTGCTGATTTCCACCGGCTCCAACAGCAAGCCGATGTCCAACGTGCCGCGTTCAATGCGCTCCTTAATGTTATCGGAGTTGCCGCTATAAATGCTGTACGTCACGTTCGGGTGCTCGGCGCGAAACGCCGCCAGAATGCCGGAAAGATGGCAAGAGCCGTGGTACTCGCCGCTGCCGATGGAAATTTCGCCGGTCAGCATTGCCTCCTGTTTTAATTCCCGCTTCGTCATTTCGGAAAGCGTCACGATTTCCTCTGCGCGGCGGCGGAATAACATACCCTCCTCCGTCAACGTGACGCTGTGGTTGTTGCGGCTGAACAGCTTCACGCCAAGCTCCTGCTCCAGCCCCATCAGCTGGCGGGAAAGTGTGGGCTGTGTGATATGTAAAAGCTGTGCCGCCTTCGTGATGTTCTCCTCACGCACAACAGCCAGAAAATACTGCAAGACTCGTATATCCATAGATCTGAAAGCAGCCTCCTAAACCTCGGGCGGCAAACGCGCACCCTTTATATTTCGTATTATAGCACGCTTGTCATGCCCATTTCAATACAGCGCATTGTTCAAGTTGTGCAGACAAACCTTGTGCAACTTCAATAAAGTTTTGCGCCTTATGTAAATCTTCTGTTCAGTTTTAAAATCAAATCTTACAAATCTCTTTATAAATGCAAAAAAGCTGCAAAAGCCCTTGTAAATCCAGAAAAGTTGCGCTAAAATAGTAATCCGCGCCGGGGTATTTCTTATTTATATGAGCGTACTCATGTACGCATGTACGCACATGATTTGGATTTTTATGATTTCGTAATTTCTTGAAACGGTTTTACCGGATCACGGTATGCGGCCGCGGTCCACAGGAGGTGCATTTATCTGCAAGTATTCAGAGCACTGAAAAAGGGATTTTTAGAGCTTACCCCTAACGAAAAGGTCTTGCTCGTTTTAACGGCTTCCATTTTCCTCACCGTCTATGCCGAGATGCTGGCGCTGCTTTTATTGCCGTTTTACATTGCTGCCACGAAGCAGAGCTTCGTTTTTTTCCGCCGTAAACAGGATTTATTTTTTCTTTCGGCTTTCTGGGTGCTCTCCCTGCTCGTCACGATTTTCTCAGGCGGCACCGTAACGGATATTCTGCTCGGCGTTTTTATGGTGTTCGCATTCATCGCCGTCATTTTCGCCACCTATACGATGACCCAGCGCGCATTCCGCCTCATTTTATCTTTCGTCTGCCTCATGAGCCCCTATTGCCTCCTTGTCGCGCTCGTTCAGCGCGCGCTCGGCATGGAGTGGGTTTACGGTGCGCGGTATAACTCCATCTTTACAAACCCCAATTACTATGCGTTTTACATTTCGCTCGTCGTGCTCTTCTGCATCTACAACATCGTAAAAAGTGAAGACACGCCGCTGCGCGGTGTATACGCTGCCCTGATTCCGTTGAATCTTATCGCGCTTGAGCTCACCGAGTGCCGCACCACTTTCATGGTGCTGCTCATCGTCTGCCCTGTCATGCTGTGGTTCTGTGGCAAGAAGAAGTGGCTTTCCGTGTACCTTTTCACCATGCTCGGCATTTTGCTTACACTCGTCTTATTCGGTGAATCGCTCGATTTCCTCCCGCGCATCGATCTCATCCGGCACGATTTTGCAAAGCGCATGAGCATCTGGTCGGGCGCCATCGGCAGTATTATGGACGCCCCGTGGTTCGGCCGCGGCTACAATACATACGCGCGCATCCATGACCTCTACGGCTCATACAGCATCGCAAAGCATTCGCACAACCTGCTTTTGGAGCTCCTCATGGACTTTGGATTTGTGGGCACGGCGGTCTTACTCGGTTACTTTGCCATCAATGTCGGCAAGATTATCCGCCTGCACCGCAGCCACAAGTGCCACCAGCGCTACGCCCTCACGGTCTCCGTCATCGTTTGCGTTCTGCTGCACGGGCTTTTGGATATCTCCATGCTGTGGCCGCAAACCGGTCTGCTCGTCATTTACATCGTCGGCTTCAGCACCGAGTACGACAAGCAGCACATCTTCGGCACAGACCGCCGCCACGAGATTTTTGCGCTGCACGCAAGATCCATTCAGGCAAAAGAACCCATCTTGTAAAAAATTCTGTTATCCTTTACAAAAAGGCTGCCGAAATTTCGGTGGTCTTTTTCTTTTGTGTCTCTTTTCGGATAACGCGATTTTTGTTATAATAAAAGAGTTTTGGACAATACCGCATAAATTCCCCGCGGTACTGCCCCTTCAATTTTTCAGCAAAGGAAGATCTATTTTATGGGCGGTTTTTTCGGCGCAGCATCGCAGACTGACTGCGTTTTCGACCTTTTTTTCGGCATTGATTACCACTCCCACCTCGGCACACGCCGCGCGGGCATGGCGGTTTACAGCCCGGAGACTGGCTTTGACAAAGCCATTCACAACATTGAAAACGCTCCGTTCCGCACGAAGTTTACAACGGAATCGCAATCTATGCACGGCACGCTCGGCATCGGCTGCATCTCCGATTATGAAGCACAGCCGATTTTGGTGCGTTCGCATCACGGCACCTTCGCCATTACGACCATCGGCAAGATCAATAACGCCAATGAGATCGTAGAGGACATCATCGGGCGCGGCACGCATTTCTTTGAGATGCAAAACGGCGAAGTGAACCCCACAGAGCTCGTCGCCGCCATCATCGACCAGAAAGAGAATTTCATCGACGGTATTCGCTACGCGCAGGAGGTCGTCGACGGCTCTTTGAGTATGCTCGTCCTGACGCCGCGCGGCATTTACGCGGCACGCGATAAACTCGGCCGCACCCCTGTCGTGCTCGGCCAAAAGGAAGACGGCTACTGCGCAAGCTTTGAAAGCTTCGCGTATTTAAACCTCGGCTACCACGACCTGCGCGAGCTCGGCCCGGGCGAAGTTGTCGTGTTCGACGCCGACCATGTGCAGACGCTCGTCGCCCCCGGCAAAAAAATGAAGATCTGCACGTTCCTATGGGTCTACTACGGCTACCCGTCCTCCAGCTACGAGGGCATCTCCGTCGAGAGCATGCGCTATAACTGCGGCCGCGCGCTCGCCCGCCGCGATAACGTCCACCCCGATATTGTCGCCGGCGTACCGGATTCCGGCATCGCGCACGCCATCGGCTATGCCAACGAATCCAGCGTGCCGTTCTCCCGCCCGTTCATCAAATACACGCCCACGTGGCCGCGCTCCTTCATGCCGACGCACCAGAGCAAGCGCGACCTCATCGCCAAAATGAAACTCATCCCGGTGCACGACCTCATTGAGGGCAAGAGCCTCCTGCTCATCGATGACTCCATTGTGCGCGGCACGCAGCTGCGCGAAACGACCGAGTTCCTCTACGCAAGCGGCGCAAAAGAAGTGCACATTCGCCCCGCCTGCCCGCCGCTGCTCTTCGGCTGCAAATACTTAAACTTCTCCCGCTCCACGTCCGAAATGGAGCTCATCACCCGCCGCGTCATTAAAGAGCTTGAGGGCTGCGACCCCGACCGCGCCACGCTTGAAGAATATGCCGACCCGGACAGCGAGAAGTACCGGAAGATGGTGGAGAAGATCGGCGAAAAGCTGCACTTCACCACCCTTCACTACCACCGCCTCGACGATATGATGGAGTCCGTCGGCATCGACGCAGACTGCCTTTGCACCTACTGCTGGAACGGCAAAGAGTAATGTAAAAAGCATGGCAAAAGTATTTTTGATCTGCGGCAAAATCTGCAGCGGCAAGGGCTTTTACACCCGGCAGCTCAAGGAAAAAGAACACGCTGTGGTGCTCTCCTGCGATGAGATTGAAAATGACCTCTTCCACCATGACCTTGGCGACCGCCGCGATGCGATCAGCGCGGACATCAAAGCGTATCTCCACAAAAAAGCCGTGGAAATCGCCCGCGCGGGCTGCAATGTCATTTTAGACTGGGGCTTCTGGAGCCGCAAAGAGCGCACAGATGTTTCTGCCTACTACAAAAATGCCGACATCGACTTCGAGTGGCACTACATCGACATTTCCGATGCAGACTGGGCGGAAAACATGGAAGCGCGCAACGCTGCCGTTGCCGCCGGTGAAACGACCGACTACGCCGTAGACAGCGGCCTGCTGCAAAAAATTCTCACGCTTTTTGAGACCCCCATACCCGATGAGATCGACGTGTGGTTTACAAACCGCAGATAATTTTGCACAGTATAAAAGGACGACAGTTAAGCGCAACTGCCGTCCTTTTTCTATGCTCTGATTGTTTTTACACTTCGCCGTTAAACAGCTTTTCCGCGTAGCGCACACTGCCCATCGCATCTTTGGAGTAGAAATCCGCGCCAATCTCCTTAGCGTACTCGGGGTTCAGCACCGCGCCGCCCACCATGACCTTGCAGTCATGCGCTTTGCGCAGCTGGCGGATCGTCTCCGCCATGCTCTCCACCGTCGTCGTCATCAGGGCAGAAAGCCCCACAAGGCGCACGTTTTTCTCGATCGCCGTCTGCACAATGATCTCCGGCGGCACATCCTTACCGAGGTCGAGTACGTCAAAGCCGTAGTTTTCAAGCAGCACCTTCACAATGTTCTTGCCGATATCGTGAATGTCGCCCTTCACGGTCGCAAGGATAATGGTACCCTTCTTTTCCTCCTGAATGCCCTTTTTCGCAAGGTTCTGCTTGATGCGCTCAAACGCTTCCTTCGCTGCGTCTGCGCTCATGAGAAGCTGCGGCAGGAACACCGTATTTTTTTCAAAGCCCTGCCCCACTTCGTCGAGCGCCGGGATAAGCTCACCGTTGATGATTTCCAGCGGCGGCGTCGTTTTCAACATCTCGTCCGTCAGCTGTCCCGCCTGCTCGCGCAGGCCTTTCACAATGGCGCGGTGCAGCGAAACGCTTTCGGCAGACCCGCCTGCGCTCTGCTGCGCGGCGCCCGTGCGCACGTCCGGTGCCGCCGTGGTGTTCGCATACGCTTCGATATACGCCTTGCAGCCCACGTCTATGCCCATCAGCGCGCAGAACGAGCGGTACGCCTTCATCAGCTCGTCGCTCAGCGGGTTGATGATGCCGGAGCTTAATCCGCGCTGCATCGCCATCGCGAAGAACGTGGAGGTCACCAGCTCGCGGCGCGGCAGACCGAACGAAATATTGGAAACGCCGAGCACCGTATGCACGCCGAGCTTGTGGCGGATGGCGTCAAGCGCATCGAGCGTGATAATCGCGTTATCCGCGCCCGTGCTCACCGTCATTGCAAGCGTGTCCATAATCACGTCGCTGCGGTCGATGCCGTAGCTTTCCGCCGTTTTCAAAATCTTCTCCGCAATCGCCACACGCTCCGCAGCAGAAGCCGGGATGCCCTTTTCGTCGAGCGTCAAGGCAACCACCGCAGCACCGTACTTTTTCACAAGCGGCAGTACCGTGTGCAGCGATTCCTCTTTGCCGTTCACGGAGTTCACAAGCGGCTTGCCGTTATAAATACGCAGCGCGCGCTCCATGGCCTCCACGTTTGAGGTATCGATCTGCAAAGGCGTGTTCGCCACGCTCTGCAAGTTGATGATGGCCCTTTCCATCACCGCGGGCTCGTCAAGCTCCGGCAGACCCACGTTCACGTCCAGAATGTCCGCGCCGTGTTCCGTCTGCGCAATGCCCTCACGGCACAGATATTCCAAATCGCCTTCGCGCAAAGCCTGCTTTAAGCGCGGCTTGCCCGTCGGGTTGATGCGCTCGCCAATCAAAATCGGCCGTGCACCGAACGTCACCGTATGCGTGTACGAGGACACCACCGTCTTCTTTTCAATGTGACGCTCCTTCACCGGCTTGTTTTTCAGGCGTTCTGCAAGCAGTCGGATGTGCTCCGGCGTCGTGCCGCAGCAGCCGCCGAGAATCGCCGCGCCTTTCTCCGCAAAGCGCTCCATGTACGCGTAAAATTCCTCCGGCCCCACGGGGTACGAGGTCTCGCCGTTCACGGAAACCGGCAGACCGGCGTTCGGGTTGATGACAATGGGCAAATTCGTCAGCGTCAGCATTTCATCGACAAAGCTTTCCATCTGCTCCGGACCGAGGCTGCAGTTGATGCCCACCGCGTCCGCACCGAGGCTCTCCGCCAGCAGCAGTGCCGCCGGGATGTTGCTGCCCGTCAAGAGCTTTCCCGTGCTGTCAAACGTAAACGTTACAATGACCGGCAGGTCACAGTTTTCCTTTGCCGCCAGCAGCGCCGCCTTCGCTTCGTAGGCATCGCTCATCGTCTCAATGATCACGAGGTCGGCGTTGTCCCTGCCCGCGATAATTTCCTCTTTAAAAAGCTCGTACGCGTCATCAAACGCCAAATCGCCGAACGGCTTCAAAAGCTTGCCGGAGGGGCCGATGTCGAGCGCCACCGCCGCCTTGCCGCCGCTCGCCGTGTGTGCAAGCTTCAACGCCTGTGAGACGACCTCCTGCACGGTGTGACCCGTCTTTTCCAGTTTTAAACGGTTCGCGCCGAACATGTTCGCCGTCAAAATATCGCAGCCCGCGTTCACGTAGTCGGACTGAATTTTCAAAAGCACCTCGGGGTGTGTCAGGTTCCAAAGCTCCGGCAGCTCGCCGCCCATAAGGCCGTTCGCCTGCAAAAGTGTGCCCATGCCGCCGTCCACAATGACAACAGATTTTCCGAATCGTTCTATAACAGGATGCATAAATTTTCTCCCTTTCTCTGCACGTCAGATTTCGCGGAACTCGCAGTCGGTGTTCGCGCAGCCGCGGCACTTTACGTATGTGCATGTCGGCGCGTCCGTCACGCCGATGACCGCCGTCACGGATTTAAACGGCACCATCAGCATGGTATCCGTCAGCGTCAGCCCAATGCGCTTTGCACATTCCAGCCGCGCAAAGATCTCTTTTTGGCTTTCGAGCGCAAAGTCGCCATACCCCGGCGAATAGCGCGGCTTCAAAAATAAGCCCGTTGCGGCTTCCTTTTCCGCGATCTGCGCCTGCATTTCGTCACAGTAGTCTTCAATGAGCGCATTCGCAACGGAGTGCGCCACCGTGCCGCGCGCCATATTGAGCGCGGATAACCGCCGTATCATCATATCGGCCTGCAAACCCAGCGTTGCCGCAAACAAATACGCCGCCTTGCAGCCGCGTAAATGGCGCGAAAGCTTTATGCTCTCGATGCGCCAGCCGTCCAGCTCCACCGCGTTCTCAAGTACTTTTATGCCGTATCTTTTATATACGCATTTCGGCGTGAGCGTGCGCAGCATCTCGCCGCCGATCTCGCGAATCATCTCATCGGTGTCCGCATCGGCCGGCTTCCCGCGAAAGCCAAGGTAGCGCAGCGCCTCTTTCTCATTCAGCTTCATAGCCGTCAATGATCTTTGAAAGGTTCGTCATAATGCTGCCCGCAATATCCGGGCGGTTCATCGTGTAGATATGAATATGCGTCACGTCATTCGCGATGAGATCGATGATCTGCTCGGTCGCGTACGCAATGCCCGCCTGCTTCATCGCCTCCGGGTTGTTCGCAAAACGATCGACGATCGCCTTAAAGCGCGTCGGCATAGAAGAACTCGAAAGGCTCATAATGCGCTTGATCTGCTTCGCGTTCGTCACCGGCATAATGCCCGCAATGACCGGCACGCGAATGTCGTGGCGCAGGAGCTTGAACATATAATTATAAAGAATGTTGTTGTCAAAGAACATCTGCGTCGTTAAAAACTCGCAGCCGCTTTCCACCTTGCGGCGCACGCCGTCAATGTCCGCGTCGCTGTTGTATGATTCCGGGTGTCCCTCCGGGTAACATGCGCCGCCGATGCAGAAATCCGCACCCTCGCGGCGAATGGCATTGATGAGGTCGCTCGCGTGCGGGAACGTCTGCGGCGCCGTGTCACCCTCCGGAATATCGCCGCGCAACGCCAGAATATTCTCAATGCCGCTCGCTTTAAACGCATGGATGGACGCTCTGAGGTTCTCTTCATCCTGCCCCACACACGTCAAATGTGCCAGCGCCGTAACGCCGCTTTTCTGCACCTCTTCTGCAATGGACAGTGTGTTTTTGGAGTTGGAGCCGCCCGCGCCGTAGGTCACGCTCATAAAAGAGGGCTTATATGCCGCGATCTCATGCACCACCTGCTGTGTGTTTTCCAATGGTTTGCCCGGCTTCGGCGGGAACATCTCGCAAGAAACTGTCACCTTGTTGGTCTTCAAAATATCGGAAATTCTCATTTTTTATCACTTTCTTTATCTATTTTATATTTTCATTGATATACCGTTAAAGTATAGCATAAAAATGCAGGAAACGCAATTTGAAAATGCAGAATTTCGCTGTTTTTTCCGCTTACGGTTCCGGCCGCATCAGTGGGAACATCACCGTGTCGCGGATATTCCTCGTGCCGAGCAAAACCTGCAAAACGCGGTCAACGCCCATGCCCCAGCCGGAAATGGGCGGCATGCCGTATTCCATCGCCGTCAAATAGTCGTCATCCATCACCATAGCTTCCTCATCGCCGTCCGCGTGGCTCTGTGCCTGAATTTGCAGTCTGCGGCGCTGCTCATTGGGATCCACAAGCTCCGAGTACGCGTTGATGATCTCCGCGCCGTTGATGACAAGCTGAAAGCGGTCCGTAATCTCCGGATCATCATCATTCGCGCGCGCCAGCGGCGACAAGTCCGTCGGATGCGCAATGAGAAACGTCGGCGCGATCATCTTCGGGCGGCTCACCTTCTTGTATAATAAATCGATGAGGTTTCCACGCCCAAGCTTCTTCGGGTCGTCGGTGGAGTTTAATTCAATGTGCCGGCTTTCAATTTCCTGCAATAAAGCCTCCGCCGTCTTAAACTCGTCAATGTCAATGCCGCAGTCCTTTAAAATGAGCTCGCGGAACGTCACCACCGCCCATTCCGCGCCGAAATCGATCTCGGTGCCGTTAATGGAGATGACCGCGCTGCCCCGAATCTTCGTGATGACCGTTTGCAGCATGTCCTGCAAAAAGCGCATGTTGTCGCGGTAGTTATAGTACGCGCAGTAGCCCTCCAGCATCGTAAAATCCTGCAAATGCGTCGTGTCCATGCCCTCATTCCGAAAGCACCGCGCAAACTCAAACACCTTCGTAAACCCACCCACAATGGCACGCTTCAAATACGTCTCCGGCGCAATGCGCAGATAAACGTCCATGTCAAGCGCATTGTGGTGCGCAACAAACGGCCGCGCCGTCGCGCCGGACGGATGATCGATGAGCACCGGCGTTTCAATTTCGATGTAGCCGTTGTCCTCCAAATACCGCCGAATCTCCCGCACAAGCTGCGACTTGAAAAGGAACCGCCTGCGCGTCTCCCCGTTCATGCACAAATCGAGGTACCGCCTGCGCCAACAAAGCTCCGTGTCCTGAATACTGTGGAACTTCTCCGGCAGCGGACGGAACGCCTTGCCTAAAAACGTGATGCACTTCGCGCGCAGCGTCTTTTCGCCCACCTTTGTCGTGAACATCTCGCCCTCCGCGCCCATAAAGTCGCCTACGTCAAAGCCCCTCTTGAAAAAGTCATACGTGTCCTCGCCCACTTCGTCGCGCATCACGGCAATTTGCAGCTTGCCCTCCATATCGGAGAGCGTCACAAACGAGAGCTTCCCCATACGTCGAATGGCAGTCACACGCCCCGCAACGCACACGTCCTGCACCCCGTCCGGCAGCTTTGCCGCCTCGCACAGCTCATGCGTCCGCGCATAGCGCTCCGGGTACGGGTTCACGTGCTCCCGTACATAATGGAACTTTGCCTTTCTTGCTTCCAATAACGTGTTTTCGCTCATTTTCTACACCCTTTCGTGCTGTTATTTTCATTGGGCGGGAAATTTAGAGCGTAAAAAATCCCGTCCCTGTTTCCAAGGACGGGATACAATAACCCGTGGTACCACCTTAGTTTGCCCGCGCCTCACGACGCACGCCTTTGCAAGTACAGACTTCGCCGCAGGAAAAGTACGGAAAACATCGATACTCCTGTGCTGTAACGGGCACGCCCGGCATAGTCTCAGCGCAAAAACGCAGTCGGTATGCAGCTCCAAGGCTTTGTTCGGTGATCCGTTCCTGCACCCCATCGCAGCTTACGGGGCTCTCTGTGCCATTCCCGGATCCCTACTGTCACTCTTCATCGCTTGTTAAAACGGAGTATAGCACACGGTTTTCAAAAAGTAAAGAGAAAATTTTCATCCCCGCGCATTTTCCTCGCTTTGCACGTTGTGCGGGCTTGTTTTCGCGCCTGCCTTGTGCTAAAATAAATGAGAAAAAGTCGCGGAACAGCCGCGGCGGTTGTATTGATCTCATTTTCTCTCGGGAGGGCTTTATTATGTCAGAACCTTTACGCGCCATGATGATCGGCGCACACCCGGACGATGTCGATATCTGCACCTGCGGCATCACAAAGCGCTTGGTTTCAAAGGGCTGCATTGTCCGCTTTGTCTCCATGACGACCGGCAACGCAGGTCACCAGACCATGCGCGGCGAAGAACTCATCAAAACGCGCGCGGCAGAAGCGCAAAAAAGCGCTGCCTACCTCGGCGCCACCTATGAAATTCTGCCGTTCGACGACGGCCGCCTGACCCCGTCGCTCGAAGCGCGCGAAACGCTCATGCGCACCATCCGCAATTTTAAGCCGGACGTCATCTTCACGAACCGCGCGTGCGATTATCACCCCGACCACCGCGCTACGGGCCAGCTCGTTCAGGACTGCTCGTACCTCATGGGCGTGCCCGCCATTTGCCCGGATACCCCCGTGCTGCGCAAAACGCCGACCATTCTTTACTGGGCAGACGGCTTCACCGACCCCAAACCGTTCCGCTCCGATTTCGCCCGCCCGGCGGATGACGACCGCGAAACGCTGTTTCACGTCGAGTGCTGCCACGCCTCCCAGTTTCTCGATTGGCTTCCGTGGGCAGATGGCCACGTGGATCTCGCCGGTAAAACGCATGAGGAGCGCGTAGAGTACCTGCGCAGTACGTTCAACTGGGATCGCGGCGACGTGGACGAGGACGTGCTCGCGTGCCTCACCCGCCAGTACGGCGCAGAATTTGCAAAAAACGTTCGCTTTGCCGAAAGCTGGCAGGTGAGCGAATACGGCGCGCCTGTTTCCGATGCGCTCAAAGAGCTGCTCATCGGTCTCGACTGAGCCGAATATTTCCGCGGTTCACCCCGCAAATCAAAGACCAAAGGATAGAAAAATGAAAATTTTAGCCATTGAAAGCTCCTGCGATGAGACCGCCGCAGCCGTTGTGGAAAACGGCCGCCGCGTGCTTTCCAGCGTCGTCGCAACGCAGGTAGAAGAACACAAGTTATACGGCGGTGTCGTGCCGGAGATCGCCTCGCGCCGCCACAGCGAAGCCATTGTAGGCGTCGTGCGTGAAGCACTCGAGCGCGCCGAGCTCACCGTAAACGACCTCGATGCCATCGGCGTCACCTACGCGCCGGGGCTCATCGGTGCGCTGCTCGTCGGCGTAAATTTCGCGAAAGGCCTCTCTCTTTCTGCAAATTTACCGCTCATCCCGGTGCACCACCTGCGCAGCCACATCGCGTCAAACTACATCACGAACCCGGAACTCGAGCCTCCGTTCCTGTGTCTTGTCGTCTCCGGCGGCCACACGCACATCATCGAAGTGACGGACTACACAAAGCTCCGCATCCTCGGAAAAACGCGTGACGATGCCGCGGGCGAAGCGTTCGATAAGGCCGCGCGCGCCATGGGCATGCCCTATCCCGGCGGCATCGCCATGGATAAACTCGCTGAGACCGGCAACGACAAAGCGTTCAAGCTCCCGCGCCCGACCGTAGACGGCGCCCCGCTCGATTTCAGCTTCTCCGGCCTCAAGACCGCCGTCATCAATATTCTGCATAATGCCGAGCAAAAGGGCCAGACCGTCAACATCGCCGATCTTTCCGCCTCTTACCGCAAGGCCGTTGTCGATTGCCTCGTGCGCAACTTTCTGCACGCCGCAGACGAGACCGGCCATAAAAAGCTCGTCATCGCGGGCGGCGTCTCCGCAAACGCGCTCCTGCGCCGCCGCCTCACGGAAGAATGCAAGCGTACCGGCCGCACGCTCTATATGCCCGACCTCTCTCTCACCGGCGACAACGCCGCCATGGTCGGCGCACAGGCCTACTACGAATATCTCGCCGGCCATACCGCCGGCATGGAGTTGAATGCCTGCGCCCAGCGCTCCATCGACTTAGGCTGAGTTTTCAAATTTCACAACGCCAAAAAACGACCCGCAAACGGAATTTTCTCCGTCCCGGGTCGTTTCTTTATGCCTGTTTCGTTTTACTCCCGCGGCACCACAAACCAGTGTTGGTTTTCCTGCAGCTTTTCCTCTGCGCGCTTCAAAAGCGCTTTCGCGTCGATAAGGTAGCACGTCGCGTCGCCGATCTTCCCCGTGACAATCTCATTTTTCGCGGGGTCCAGAATCTCCTTCACGCGGCGGTACGTCGTCTCCCAGCCCTTAAAATCGTGGCCGTACATGTACTTTTCTTCGCCGTTCACAACGTAGCGGATCTTCTCCTTCGTCAAGACGTAGTCCGTGCCGAAGCGCTCCTCCACGCCGTGCATAAACGTGCAGCAGCCAAGCACCTCGCCGATGAACAGCAGCCGTCCGCCGATCTCCGGCAGCTTCATAAACGGCGAGTTCTTCCCCACCGGGGTGATGTCCTCCCCATGCAATGCTGTCAGCTCCGCCGCACGCTTGCCGCGCGCACAAACGGAGTGCGTCGGGTGCACGCTGCGCACCACGCCCGGCATTTTCCAAAACGTGCGCGGCAAAAGCCCGATGCACGGCACGGTTTTCTCCGCGTCAAACACCGGGTGCTCCGACGTGACGTTCTCATACGTCAGCGCAGGCAGCAAAAGCGTGCCGTCGTCGCCAAGCGCCGCCTGCAACGTGTCGAGCACCGTTTCCGGCGTCTCCTTTGTCCCCAACGCCTTCATCGATGCGTGCACCAAAATCGTCTCACCCTCTTTGATTCCCAGCGCTTTCATATCCGCCAAAAGCTTCTTCGCATCATTCATTTGAGTTTTCCTCCCCACAAAACAATACCCAAGCAGCGCTTGTTCAGGCTTTTTTATTTCACCGAATCAATCGTCCCTCCGCCCAAAACGCGGTCGCCGTCGTACAGCACGACGGACTGCCCGCAGGTGATGGCGCGCTGCGGCTCGTCAAAGACGACCTTCAGGCTGTCCGGTCCTGCCTGCGTCACAGTCGCCCACTGCTCGGGCTGGCGGTAGCGCACCTTCGCCTTAATGTGCATCGGCTCCTTGATTTCCGCGACGGAAATCAAATTAATGCCGCTCGCTGTGAGCTCCTTTTTAAAAAGCTCGCTTTCCGGGCTTAGCGTCACGGTGTTCTTCTCAATATCCACCGATTTCACATACAGCGGTGCCGGCAGCGCGAGTCCCAGACCCTTGCGCTGGCCGATCGTGTAGCGGATCACGCCGCGGTGTTGCCCCAGCACGTTGCCATCTGTGTCCACAAAATCCCCGGGCGGGTACGTTTTGCCCGTGTACTGCTCGATGAAATCGGCATACGAGCCGTTCTGCACAAAGCAGATGTCCTGACTGTCGTGCTTTCTCGCATTGATGAAATTGTGCGCCTCCGCAAGCGCGCGCACTTCACACTTCTCCATACCGCCGAGCGGGAACTGCACGTGCTTTAGCTGCTCCTGCGTCAGCGACCACAGCACATAGCTCTGGTCTTTATTGTGGTCAACGGCCTTTTTCAGGAGATACCGCCCCGTATTTTCGTCAAAATCGATTTGCGCGTAATGCCCCGTGACAACATAATCATAATTCAGCTCAACCATACGCTGAAACAGCTTATCAAACTTCAAATAGCGGTTGCAATCGATACACGGGTTCGGCGTCACACCCGTTTCATAAGAGTGCACAAACTTATCGATAACATCCGTTTTGAAGCGGTCGGCAAAATTAAACACATAGTACGGCATGTCAAGCGCATACGCCACACTGCGCGCGTCCTCTACATCATCAAGCGAACAGCAGGTATGCTCGCGGCGCAGACCGACGTCCTCATTCTGGTACAGCTTCATGGTCGCGCCCATGCAGGTGTATCCCTTTTCTTTCATAAGCAGCGCCGCCACACTGGAATCCACGCCGCCGCTCATGGCTATGATCGCTTTTTTACACATAGTTTCGATAAAACCCTTTCGTTATCGTTTCACATCGCCGCGCGCGGTGACGATCTCATAGCCCGCCGACTTCACGCGCTGCTCCAGACACCCGCGGCACTGCGCGGCCTCTTCCCCTGTACAGATCTTGTTCTCGTACAGCTCATAAAGCTTTCGCACGCGCACCGGCGAAAGGTTCGGCATCACAACGTTTCCGCCCGCCTTCAGCCCCAGCTCGCGCCCTTGCGGGTGAATGGTGCCAAGCGCCGTCGTAGACGGTAAAAGCGCATACGGAAACAACAAACGCAATATTGAGAGAAGCCGCAGCGTCAGCTCGAGCGAGCCGCTCTTTTCGTTTGCAAACGGCGTCTGCGCGTGCGTGATATACGGCCCGATGCCGATCATGTCCGGCTGCAACTTCTGCAAAAAGCGCAAGTCAGAAATAAGATTCTCCGTCGTCTGATACGGCGAACCCACCATAAAGCCGGAACCTACCTGATACCCGATGTCCTTTAGATCAAAAAGACATGCTTGCCGGTGTAAAGCGCTCAATTCATTCGGGTGCAGCTTGCCGTAATGCTCGGGATCGGCCGTCTCGTGACGCAAAAGATAGCGGTTTGCGCCCGCATCAAAATACTTCTGGTAGCTTTCGCGGCTCTTTTCGCCGATGGAAAGCGTAATGGCGCAGTCCGGGTGCTGCGCATGGATGGCCGCGACAATCTCGCAGATGAGGTCATCCGTGTAGAACGGGTCCTCGCCGCCCTGCAAAACGAACGTGCGAAAGCCGAGGTCGTACCCCTCCGCGCAGCAGGAGAGAATCTCCTCTTTCGTCAAACGGTAACGCGTCGCGTTTCGGTTATTCCGACGGATGCCACAATAGTAACAGTTATTTTTGCAGTAATTCGTAAACTCAATGAGTCCGCGCACGTACACGTCCGTGCCGTAGTGCGCGCGACGCACCTCGTCCGCGGCCTTTTGCAGCGCCGCGTCATAGGCGTCCGTCTCCAAAATCGTCTTAAATTCCGCATCGCTGAGGTTACGCTGCTCGCGCAGACGGTCGACCAAAGCGTTAATTTCATTTGCGGTCATGAAATTCCGCCTTTCTTTATTCGGTGTCGCTCACTCCGCCTGCGGCTTTTCCAGCGTGCGCATCGCAAGGATCGTGTCGGAAATGAGATTGTCGAGCGTCCGGTCCAGCATATCTGCACCGCGCTGAATGACCTCACGGGAGCAGCCCGCGGCAAAGTTGAGCGCCTTGTATTTTTTCTTTACGGATTTAAGCTCCAAGTCGAGCGTGCTTTTCGACGGACGCATCAGCGCCACCGCGCCGATGAGCCCCGTCAGCTCGTCCACGGCGTACAGCACCTTTTCCATCTCGTGCTCGGGCGCAATGTCCACCGTCAGCAAATAGCCGTGGCTCGCCGTTGCGTGGATAAAGCGTTCGCTTTGCATCCCTCCGCAAAAAACTAAAAGCATACGGTTTTACTATGCTTTGATTTTACACACGAAGCGTCGCTTTGTCAAGGAAATTAAGCGAAGTTGCGCCATACGCCGAAAATGAGCGCCGAAAGGAACCACGCCGCCCACAGCGCAATGGAAAAGCGCTTAAAAAGCAGCGGCGGTTTGCCCTTTGCATACCGCACCGCTTCCAAAACGCCCCAAAGGAGCGCAAACGGCAAAAAGAACAGCATAAAGGGGTTCAGCGCCCACGCACCGGCAAAGTCCAATTGCAAAAGCGCTGCGATCATCCGTGTCGTTCCGCAGGAAGGACACAGCACGCCGAAAACCTTGCGGACGAGACACGGCGGACGAAGAATATACAAAACGACAAGCACAGCCGCAGCACCGAAAACCGCTGCCAAGGCCCGCTTAATCCGTCTTTGTCTCTCTCCGCTCATATCTCGCTCTCCTTTTAAACTTAACATTTCTATTGTACTGCAAAAGCAGAATACCGTCAAGCGCTGCAAGTTTGTTTATCTTTTGCACACTTTATGTAAAAAGTGTTTGCATTTTCGAAAAAACTTCTTGCAATTTCTGTGTTTTGTGATATAATCAAACTTGCAGTAAACTTTAACGTGTTGTACGAAACGGCACAACTATTCTCGGGAGGAATTCAAAATGAACACTGGTTATCTTGGCGATACGACCCCGAAGCTCGGTTTCGGTCTCATGCGCCTGCCGATGATCGGCGACGAGATCGATATGGAGCAAGTGAAAGCTATGGTCGATACTTTCATGGCAAAGGGCTTTACGTATTTTGACACCGCATACGTATACATCAACGGTAAAAGTGAAGTCGCAGCGCGCGAAGCCATTGTGAAGCGCTACCCGCGTGACAGCTTCACGCTCGCTACAAAGCTGCCCCTTTGGGACAACATAGAGACGGAAGCCGACATGCAGCGCATTTTCGATGAATCTATGGAACGCGCAGGTGTCGAGTATTTCGATTACTACCTGCTGCACTCCATGGACAAAGCGAAGTTCGAGAAAGCCGACCGCATCGGCGCGTGGGACTTCCTTTTCAAGATGAAAGCACAGGGCAAAATCAAGCACTGCGGATTCTCGTTCCACGACAGCGCGGAAGTGCTCGACGAAGCGCTCACCAAGCACCCGGAAGTCGAATTCGTCCAACTCCAGCTCAACTACATCGACTGGGAAAACGATAACGTGCAGTCCAGAAAGTGCTACGAGGTCGCCGTCAAGCACAATAAACCCATCATCGTTATGGAGCCGGTCAAGGGCGGTTCCCTCGCAAGCATGAACAACGAAATTCAGGGCATCATGAAGGCACAGAATCCTGATCTTTCCATCCCATCTTGGGCTGTCCGTTTCTGCGCAGGTCTCGATAACATCCTCACCGTGCTCTCCGGTATGAGCACCAAAGAGCAGCTTGACGATAACGTCTCCTACATGGAGCACTTTGAGCCGCTCAGTGACAAGGAGCACGAGGTGCTGAAAACCGTCGTCGAAAAGCTCAACGCCATCCCCACCATTCCATGTACCGGCTGCCGGTACTGCGTAGACGACTGTCCCATGCAGATCCACATCCCGGACATTTTCCGCGCCGTAAACCACCAGAAGCAGTTCGGCTCCGAGGATAATGTCGATCGCAGCGGCTACGAATCTGCAACACGCGAAGGCGGCAAGGCAAGCGAATGTCTCCATTGCGGTTCCTGCGAAGCGCACTGCCCGCAGCACATCCACATCATCGAAGAGCTCGAAGATGCCGCAAAGCGGTTTGAAGGCTGAGTAAAAACCACGACATAAAATCGACCGGGAAGCACAGCGCGTGTTTCCCGGTCTTTTTCCGTTTATTTTTCCTGCACGGCAATGATGACTTTCATCGTCGTCTCGCGGTTCGCGTCAATGTATTTATACGCGTCAAGGTACTGCGCAAACGGGAAAATTTTCGAGATAAGCGGCTTTAGCTGCACTTTGCCCGCTTCCACCAGCTCTATCGCGCCCACGTAGTCCTCGTGGCGGTACATCATCGTGCTCTTAATGTCAAGCTCGTGGTCATTCGCCACGGCCAGATCAACAGTCGCCATGTCGGCAAACACTGCCACAAGCACAATCACGCTACCCTTGCGCGCATACTGAATGGCCTGCCCCATCGTCACGTTATTGCCCGCGCAGTCATAAATGACGTCCGCCTTGTCCGGGCCAAACGCTTCAACGAGCGCCTCGCCGAAGTTCTTCTCCTTCGTGTTCACGCAAACATCCACGCCGCATTCCTTGGCTTTCTCCAAACGGTAGTCGCTCACGTCTGTAATCATCACCTTCGCCGCGCCAAGGCCTTTTGCCGCCTGCGCCACAAGGTTGCCGATCGGCCCCGCACCGAGCACCGCAATGTTCATGCCGGTCACGTCGCCCATCTGCCGCACGGCGTGCACCGCCACTGCAAGCGGCTCCAGCATCGCGCCCTCTTCAAAGCTCATGCTTTTAGGGATTGGTGTCACTTTCTTTGCGTCCACCGCAAAAAATTCGGATGCCGTGCCCGTCGTCTGGAAGCCCATGACTTTCAGCTCCTCGCACAGGTTGTACTTGCCGTGTCTGCACGGATAGCACTTGCCGCAGTACACCTGCGGCTCAATCGTCACTTTCTGTCCGACGGTAAGCCCTTCGACATTCGCACCGCACTTTACAATTTCACCCGAGACCTCATGTCCCTGCGTCACGGGGTATTTCGTGAACGGATGCTTGCCGTGGTACACGTGGATGTCCGATCCGCAAACGCCGATGTCCATAATTTTCACCAGCACCTGCCCGTCCCCGATTTCCGACACGGGAATTTCCCGGAAAATGATCTTGCCCGGCTCTGTCATAACTTGCTGAAGCATACGCTTTCCTCCCAACTACTTTAGTAATTTTCGTATCTGCACTTCCGTCGACGGAAGCAAGTTTTTAAGGTGTGCAATCATTTTTTCTTCGGAGTCCTTCGGTTCGCTCTTATACGCAGACGTCACATAATCGTACCCGAATAAATGCTCCGGCGTCGTGTACTGCGCCACCGCCCAGCCGTAAGGCCTGCCGTTTTTATCCTTCAGGCGGATAAAATCCGAAACGCACAAATACGTCTGCATTTGCAGCCGCGTGATGCACGTTTCAAAGCCCGTGTTGCCGCCTTTGCGGTAATCGAGCTTCTTTTTGAGGAATTTTGAAAGAATTTCGCCCTCCGCATGGACTGTGTTATACAGCTCCTCGTCCTTGTGGAACACCAGTCCGTCATCGCAGCGCGCGTCAAAATCATAGCCGTCACGGCGGAAATTCACAAGCTCCGGCAGCCATTCCCGGCTGACAAACCCCGCTTTTTTCTGGAAAAGCTTGCCGTACGCGCAGCGCTTCGTCTGCGCCGCCGGGCCTTTCCACTCCCAAGGTCCGTCGCGGTCTTCAGCGAACCAATACGCCGGCGCGCACATCTCCTCCACCGAAAAGCCCGGAATGTCATTCGGAAAAAACGGCAGAAAACCGTAGTATTCCACCGCCTGCAAAAGGTCTTCCATGCTCTCCAATTTCCGTTTCATTTTCCACGCCCTCTTTTCTTTATATCGCTTCCAGTATAGCGTGTTTTCACCACAAAATCAAGATATGTTGTTTAATTTTAAGCGCATATAAACAAAAGTCGTCTGCATTTTCTGCAAGCTATCGTTGTGGTTTTATTCGGAAAGAGATGCGATTAGCCGTTCATTATATCCAAAACGAGCTTCACGATTATAACGACCATGCCCACACCGCCCACGCAATGCCGATATCGGTCTTTTTCAGCGTCGGTGCGTCTGGATCTCTGAACGTGCATCATGGGGTCTTATACAAGTAGGGGACCCGTGCTTTGGCGTCAGAAAGCCAAAGCTTCGGGCACAATTTATGCCCTCAAGGCAGTTTAACTTAACATGAAACCGAAAAATATGTATCGTTTGTTTGGTGGAAAATTTCACTGCGCAGCGATATACTGAATGCAGAAAGGAAGTGGAGCTTATGCTCGCCGATAATCTCATTTTGCTGCGCGGCCTTAAGGGGCTGACGCAGGAGCAGGCGGCGGAAATCGCCGGGGTGACGCGGCAGTCCTACTCCAAGTGGGAGCAGGGCGAAACCGTGCCGGACATTGAAAAATGCGACCGCCTTGCAAGGCACTACGGCGTGACGCTGGACGCGCTTTTGCACGACCAAAACCGAGTGGGCCGCACGGCCCTCGCCCCTGCCCCTGCGGGCAAGCATCTTTGGGGTGCGGTGACGCTCGGCGCGCGCGGGCAGATCGTTATTCCGAAGGCGGCGCGGGAAATGTTTGACTTAAAGGAAGGCGACCGGCTGATCGTGCTCGGTGACGAAGGTGAAGGCATTGCCCTTGTGAAAGCAGAAGACTTTGAGCGAAAAATGCAGAAAGCGCTCGAGATGAGCCAACACCCTGCCGAGCCGTAAGGTTTGCTTCCGCAAAATTGTTACACATTCAGAGAGGAGAAAAATTCTATGAATTGCCCGAAATGCGGAAAAGCGATGCGCGAGGGATACTTGTTTACAAGCAAGGACGGCGCGTTCAGCTTTGCGAACACCGTGCCCGGCGTATTTGAAAACGCCAAAAACGCCGACGGCTTTGTGGAGATCACGCCGTTAAAGCCAAGCCACCGCGTGCGGATACAGGCGAATATCTGCGAAGACTGCCGCACGATAGTTTTTGACTATTAAGCTTAAATTAAGAGCCCGAAAAAGGAAATTTGAAAAAGACGGAATACGAGAGAAACTAAAAACAGCGAGGTGCTGTGGGTATCCCCATGCACTTCGCTGTTTTGTTTGATTTTCAGCCGGGATCAGCCCATATTGGAGAAGCGTTCCACAGCTTTTGTGAAGTTTTCGATGATTTTATCTGCGTCGCCGTGCTCGATGCTGTCGCGCACGCCGTGCTTGATGTGCCCCTCTAATACGACCTTGCCGCAGCCGTGCAAAGCGGATTTTGCGGGAAATGGCTTACAGCTTTAAAAGTGGGATAGACGCTCTGCACGTTTCGATCAATTCGCGGTCGGCGAGCGCAGGAATCGCGCCTTTTTTCGTCGCGCAGACGGAGCCTGCGGCGTTTGCGAAATCGGCCGCGTCGCGCAGCTCGGCTTCGTTGATCTCGGAAACGGGCTTGCCGGTCTCCATGAGCTTTGTGAGGAACGCGCCGAAGAAGCTGTCGCCGGAGCCGGTGGTATCGACGACTTTTGTATCGTAGGTGTTGAGCGTTAAGGTGGTTTTCGGGGTGCAGACGACGCAGCCCTTTGCGCCGCGCGTGATGACCGCCGCCTGCACGCCGAGCTTAAAGAACTCCTTTGCGCCCGCTTCAATCTCGGTGCAGCCGGTGAGCATTTCGAGCTCCTCATCGGACGCTTTGACGACATCGGCAAGCGGCAGCAGACTCTTCATGGCGTGGATGCCGACTTCGGCATTTGGCCACAGCGGTGCGCGCCAGTTCGGGTCGTAGGCGGCGATAGCACCGTGCTCGCGGGCGTAGGAAACAATCTGCGGCACAGCCGTGCGACCGGGTTCTGCGGTGAGCAGAAGCGAGCCGAAGCACAGCACCTTGGCGTTTGCGAGTGCATCCTTATTGACCTCATCGAACGTGATTTGCGTATCGGCGCCGGGGTTACGGTAAAAGCTGAAATCGCGGTCTCCGGATTCGGACAGCTGCACGAACGCGAGCGACGTTGCGGTATCGTTTGAGAAATGGAGGTTTTCGACATCGACATTTTGCTTAACGAGCGTATCACGCAGGAACGTGCCGAACATGTCCTGCCCCACCTTGCCGATGAAGCCTGCGGATACACCGAGGCGCGCCGCCTGCACGGCGACGTTTGCCGGTGCGCCGCCGGGATTCTGCTCAAAAATCGGGATGCCGGCCGGCGTTTTGCCTGCGGGGGTAAAATCGATCAGAAGTTCACCGAGTGCGTAAAAATCTGCCATGAAAAACAGCTCCTTAATTACAGAATATTTTCATCAATGCACTTTAAGACAAATTCGCTGAACAGGGAGTTTGACCATGCGAACCACGGGCGCGTGAACTTAGAGGGGTCGTCCTTATGGAAACCTTCGTGCATGAAGCCCTTGCCGTCATCGGTCGTTTTTAACATGTGGAGAAGCGCTTTGCATTCCTCCGGGTCACGGCTTGTGAGTCCCTGCATGGAAAGTGCGATATGCCAGATGTACTCCGGCGGGGTGTGCGGGCTGCCGACACCCTTGGCCGCGGTGCCCTCGTAATAATACGGGTTTTCTTTGCTCAAAACAAAGGCGCGGGTGTTTTTATAAATTTCGTCGTCGGCGCTGCAGTAGCCGAGGTACGGGATGGACATGAGGCTCGGGACGTTGGCGTCATCCATGAAGACGTAGTTGCCAAGGCCGTCGGTCTCATAGGCGTACATTTTGCCGAACTTCGGGTGCTCGACGACGCCGTATTTTTCGATGCCGGCGCGGATCTCGGACGCGAGCTTTTCGGCACGGGCGGCGACTTCCCCGTCCTTATAGATCTCACGCATGATCTCCGCGGTGTAGCCGAGGGTTACGACGGCGAACATGTTGGACGGGATGAGATAGCCGTAGACGCAGGCGTCATCGCTGGGGCGGAAGCCCGACCAGGTCATGCCCGTAACGGCGACCGGCGCGCCGTGGCCGTCGTGCGTAAGGGTATCGGTGGGCGGGCAGTTGGTGCGGCGGAAATAGTACGGGGACTTGCTGTGATCCTGCTCGACAGTGAAAAGGTCGAGGATGCGCAGGGTGCTCTTTTTGTACTGGTCGTTGAACTGACCCGTGCGGCCGGTCTCTTTCCAGAGAAGGTACGCGAGCTGCACCGGGTAGCAGAGCGAATCAATCTCATACTTGCGCTCCCAGACCCACGGGGTCTCGAAATCGGTATCGTCGGACTCGCCGCCGGCGGTCTGACCGAGCGTTTCCGCAGCGTATTTCGGCCAGCACATGCCGTTCGCTTCCTGATTGAACGCGTTTGCGTAGGGGTCGATATCAATGCACTTGAACTGGCGATTCACGAGGCCCTCAATGCAATCGGCAACCTCCGCGTCGTGCTTTGCGACGGGCAGATAGTGGCGAACCTGCGCGGTGGAATCACGCAGCCACATGGCGGGGATATCGCCGGTGATGACGAAGGTATCTTTTTCGCCAATGGTTTTGACGGTGGTATCCATGGTGTTGGGGTAGCAATTTTTAAAGAGCTCCGAGAGTTTCGCGTCGTTTGCGAGCTTTTCCTCGCAGATGCGCTTGACTTCCAAATCAATGGCTTTCATGGGATGATTCCTTTCGGTATTTTATAAATGAGGTATCGGTAAGCGGAACGTAAACGTTTCGCCCGCCTTTTCAAAGGCGGCGGGGTCTTGGGGCAGCACCCTAAGTCGCTTTCCGTAGAAAGCGAAAGCCTTTTGCCTGCTCCAAGATCAGGAGGGTAGCCGAAACAGTCCAGTGGACTGTTTCGGTGTAGGGGACCCTATCAAGGGGTCTCCCGAAAAGGCGAAGCCTTTTAGAAAAGGTCGATCAAAGACTTTATTCGTTCGCGATTACGGGAAATCGGTGATTAAAGGCTCTGCAAAAACTCCGCTGCGAGGTCGAACCACTTGCCGACGTGCGGCAGGAGCTGGGCATCGCTGTTCGAGGTGACTTCGTTGCAAAGCGACAGGCCGTGGCCGCCCTCCGGGAACATGTGGAACTCCGTTTTGATGCCGTTTTTCTGCAAGGCGCTGACGAGCATCAGGGCATTTTCGACCGGGACGCAGTCATCCGGCTGGGTGTGCCAGACGAACGTGGGCGGGGTATCTTTCGTGACGAAGTTTTCGAGCGACTGATTCGCTTTTTCGAGCTCGTACTGCTCACCGAGAAGGTTCTTGATGGAATCGTGGTGGGCGAACGGGCCGGACGTGATGACCGGATAGGAGAGGATCTGGCCGTTCGGGCGCAGAAGCTCGGACGGGCAGTTCATAGCCTCCGCAACGAACGGGCGGCTCCAGAAATTGCCGTAGCTTGCGGCTAAATGGCCGCCGGCGGAAAACCCGATGGTGAAAACCTTTTCGGGGTCACAGCCGTACTTTACGCCTTCTTCGCGGACGTATTTCACGGCGGTGGCGACTTCCAGAAGGGCAGTCGGAAAGCGCGCCGGGGCAACGGAATAGCGCACGACAACGGCGTTCATGCCGATGGCATTGAAGCGCATGGCGATGGGCTCGGCTTCACGGTCGGACGTAAAGGCGTACGCGCCGCCCGGGCAGACGATGACGGTGGGACGCTTTTCGATGGGAACCTCTTTTGAAAGATCCAGAAAATACGTATACATGGCTGCGTAATCTGCAGAGCCCGGCACGTGCAGTTTGATTTTTTCATGTATCATAAAGATAACTCCTTTGGCCGCAAAATTGCAGGATAAACCATACTGTCTTTAGTATATCAGCTGTTGACGGGCGGTGCAAGGCGATTTTGTGAAAATTTGGGTATTATCACGCTTTTTAGAATGATGGTGGGTAAAAAAGAAAGCCGCTGCCCGGTTTGGGTGCGGCTCTCAGCTAAACGAACTTACTTCGTTTTCTTTGCGGTTTTGGTGGTTTTTGCGGCTGCCTTTGTGGTTTTGGCGGCGGGCTTGGCTTCGGCTTTCACCTCTGCCTTGACTTCCGGCTTTGCTTCCGCTTTCACCTCTGCTTTAACTTTCTCTTTTGCAGCCGGCTTTGCGGCTTTTGCGGCGCACTTTGCCGGGGCTTTCTTTTCCTTTTCGACTTCGGTGAGCACCCAGTTCTGGTTATCGCCCTTCACGAACTCCCAAAGCTGTGCCGGTGCGCCGTCTGCATCGCTGATGTCCTTGATGTCGACGACCTTGCCGGACGCGACATGCGTGATGCGGCGGCAGCCCTTGACGGTAGTGGTCAGCTTCCAGAGCTGGGAAGCGTTGCCCTGTGCCTCTGCGAGAACGAGTGCGGTGCCGTTTTCTGCCTCACCCGGAACGGTGAGCGCGAGACCGCTGGCCTTATGGACGAGCTGCACGGACGTGCCCTCTGCCGGGACGGCGCACCAGACCTGCGTTTCGCCGCCGTTTGCGGTCATCTGCACGGCAGAGCCGCCGCAGGAAGCGAGAACCTTACCGCTTCTATGGTTTGTGATAACGTATTTCTTTTCTGTCTTTTCTGCCATGAATGATCTCTCCTTTATGAATAAACCTATGCTTTTCGTATATCATTTTCTGATTTTCTATGTACGATAATTAAGTATAATCATAAATTCCTGCAAAGTCAAATCGGCCGCAAAGGCTTTTATCTGCGGGTTTTACAATGAGGATTTTGCTGTTTACAGCAGATTTTGACGGGTTTTTATCTCTCTATCGTGAAAAGTGTCAAAAATCCGGATAGATTTCAAGATAGACTTGAAAATTGAATTGACTTTTTCCATAAAATGTTAATTTGTTTTTTGCGGATATTCTACAAGCAAAAGGAAAGAATTCACAAAATCGTAAGAGAAATTTACGGTTTATGTCCTTGCATTCGGGTGGTGTATCGTGTATTCTTATATCTAGATAAGAAAAAGGAGATCGTAACGGGATGGATAGCTTAGACCGTAGACAGGGGCTTTCTTCGGAGCAGGTAGCGCAGCGCGTGCGCGACGGGCTTTCAAACGCCGATGAGGGCATTAAGACCAAAACCGAAAAGCAGATCATTTTAGAAAACACGTTCACATTTTTTAACATTTTGAACTTTGTACTGGCGCTGTTCGTTTTGCTGGTGGGCTCGTTTAAGAACCTTTTATTTTTGGGTGTTATCTTTTCTAATATTATTATCGGTTCGTTTCAGGGCATAAGAGCGAAACGGACGATTGACAAGCTCTCCCTCATTTCCGCACCGAAGGCTTCTGTGCTGCGCGACGGAAAACTGCAGACGATACCCGTGAGCGGGATTGTGATGAACGATGTGCTGCATCTTTCGACCGGGCAGCAGATCTGCGCCGACGCCATCGTTTTGGATGGCGAAGCGGAAGTGAATGAATCGCTCATCACGGGCGAAAGCGATCCGGTCTTGAAGCGCGCAGGTGACGAGCTGCTTTCCGGCAGCTTCATCGTTTCCGGCAGCTGTTACGCCGAAGTGGAGCACGTAGGCCGCGAAAACTACGCAAACCGCATCGCAAACGGCGCGAAGTATGTGAAGCGCACGAACTCCGAAATTCTCCATTCCCTTGATTTCATTGTAAAGACGCTCGGCTTTACGCTGGTGCCGATTGGCATTCTGCTTTTCTGCAAGCAGTTTTTTTTGCTGCATGACACGATCCGTGAAGCTGTTGTGAGCACGGTCGCCGCGATCCTCGGCATGATCCCGGAGGGGCTCATTTTGTTGACAAGCGTGGTGTTTGCCGTAAGCGTACTGCGGCTTTCACGCTACAAGACGTTGGTGCAGGACCTGTACTGCACCGAATCGTTGGCACGCGTAGATGTACTATGCTTAGACAAAACAGGTACGATCACCGAAGGCACGATGCAGGTGGACGAGCTGCACCCGCTGACGGGCTACACCGAAGAGGACATGACGGCTCCGCTGAAGGCGCTTGTGCAGGTTTTGACGGACGACAACCCGACGTACAACGCGGTGAAAGCATACTTTCCCAGCGGATCGGACTGGAAAGCTGCGGCGACGGTGCCGTTCTCCTCTGCGAGAAAGTGGAGCGGCGCGTATTTCGGCGAGCGCGGCACGTATGTGATGGGCGCAGGCGAATTCATTTTGGGCGAACGCTTCGGTGCGCTGCGTGAACACACGGAGGAATATGCGGCGCGCGGCGAACGCGTTTTGCTGCTGGCGCACTCCGCAAAGCCTTTCCTTGAAAACAAGGTGCTGCCGGACGATATTGAGCCGGTGGGCTTCATTTTAATCAGTGATAAGATCCGCACGGAAGCACCGCAAACGCTGCGCTATTTTGCAGAGCAGGGCGTGACGCTGAAGGTTATCTCCGGTGACAACGCCGTGACGGTCTCTAACATTGCACAGAAGGCCGGCCTGCCCCACGCGGAAAACTACTGCGATGCGACGACGCTGCACACCGACGAGGAGATTGCGGGGGCAATTGAGCAATACAGTGTGTTTGGCCGCGTGACGCCGCAGCAGAAACTGAAATTTGTGCAGGCGTTAAAAGACCACGGCCACACGGTGGCGATGACGGGCGACGGTGTGAACGACGTTCTGGCGCTGAAAGAGGCCGATTGCAGCATTGCGATGGCTTCCGGCAGCGACGCGGCGCGCACGGTCTCGAACCTCGTTTTGCTCGACTCCAACTTTGCTTCCATGCCGCAGGTGGTGAAGGAAGGCAGGCGCTCCATCAACAATTTGCAACGCTCTGCATCGCTGTTTTTGCAGAAGACGATCTATTCGACGGTGCTGGGTGTGCTGTTCATTTTTCTTTCCGCTTCCTACCCGTTTGAGCCGATTCAGCTAACGTTTATCAGTTCGATTACGATCGGTATTCCGTCGTTTATACTGGCGCTGGAGCCGAACAACGAGCGTATAAGCGGCAGCTTTTTAGCGAATGTTTTGAAGAAATCGTTCCCCTCTGCCCTGACGATGATTCTTGGCGTTTTGTTTTTGACGCTGTTTAAGGGGCCGCTGAATTTGACAAACTCGCAGGTCTCGACACTTTCGGTCATTGTGGCGTTTGCCGTTGGGTTTATGCTGATGTTCAAGCTTTGCCTGCCGTTCAACGCGCTGCGCGGGGCGCTGTTCGGCACGATGGTGGCGGCGTTCTTTGTGGGATATATCGGCTGCATGGACCTGGTTTCCATGGTGCCGCTGACCGCCCCGATGCTGTTTATTTTGATCCCGCTGCTCATTGTGTCGGTCGTCTTTATGGTGCAGACGAACCATTTTATGGAGCATTTTGCAGAGCACCACACGCGGCGTTTGCTGCAAAGCAAGTTCTTCCGGAATCACCGCAGAAAGCGGCGTGAGGCGGCGCACAAAGACCGCCACGCCGCCCGCAGAATGCGCCGCCGCACAGAGCAGCCAAGCAGGGTGCGAGACGGTAAAAGAGCTTAATTTAGTCGAGATAATATGAAAACACCCCGGCAGGCGGTTTGGATGGCTTGCCGGGGTGTTCTTATGCGCTTGTTAATTTTACAGGATGCAGTATTTTGCCATGTAATCTTCCATGGCGGGGAGGATATTGTTGTATTTTTCGGACTGCTTTAAGTACTCGTGGATGTCCTCGACGGTGACGATAGCGTGGACCTTGATGCCGAACTCCTCGTTGACCTCCATGATGGCGGTTTTGCCGGGAACCTTGCCTACCTCGCAGCGGTTGACGGAGATGAACATATCGTTGACTTTCACATTGCCGCAGCCATAGAGGATCGGCATGGTCTCGCGCACGGCGGTGCCGGCGGTGATGACGTCTTCGATGATAATAATTTTATCGCCGTCCTTCGGCTTGTAGCCGACGAGGCTGCCGCCTTCGCCGTGGTCTTTCTCTTCCTTGCGGTTGAAGAAGTAGGGCTTCGAGATGCCATACTCGTTATAGAGGGACGCGGCGGCGGCTGTGGCAAGCGGAATCCCCTTGTACGCCGGGCCGAACATGGCGGAGAAATCTTCGCCGACGGTCTCCTTGATGAGCGATGCGTAGAACTTGCCGAGCTTTGCGATCTGCTCGCCGGTCTTATAGTTTCCGGTATTGACGAAGTACGGCGTATTGCGGCCGCTCTTCGTGACGAAGGAGCCGAAACGCAGCACGTCTGCGGACATCATGAACTCGATAAACGCCTTTTTGCTTTCTGTCAGCATAAAAACCATCCTTTATTTCCGTCATGGGTCGGAATTTATTTTTATCAGTATAGCATAGATTTGTGTTTTCGTCAAAATTTTTTACGCGAACTTACGCTGCCGGAGAAAGGCCGTTTTCCGCCGACCACGTATAGACGGAATACGTGTTGCCGTCCGTTGTAACGGCGACGGTGCCGTCTGTATCGGTGCGCAGGATCTTGCAGTTGCGTTCGGAAAGGCTTTCGAGCGTTTCGTGGTGTGGGTGACCGTATTTATTATCCTGCCCGCAGGATATGACGGCGACGGCGGGGTTCACGGCGCGGAGAAAATCCATGGAGGACGATGTGGACGAGCCGTGGTGACCGCACTTTAAAACGTTTGAAGTGATGTCCGTTTCGCGTGCTAAGATATTCTCTTCAACCTCGGTTTCGGCGTCGCCGGTGAGCATAAAGGAGATATTGCCGTAGGTGAAGCGCAGAACAGCGGAATAGTTGTTGAGGTTGTCGAATATCTCGTCCTTTTCCGGGGATAGGACGGCAAAATTGGCGTTTTCGGGCGCGGAGATTTTTGTATCGGTGGAGATCTGCTCGGTTTGGACATTTTTGTCGAGCAGGGCATCGAGCATATTTTCGTATGTAGCGGTGGTGGGCGTTTGGTCGTCGGGCAAAAGGGGCATGTAGAACGTGCCGATGGTGTAATCCTCGATAATCTGCTTCATGGAGCCGATGTGGTCTGCGTGCGGGTGCGTGGCGACAACGGCATCGAGCGATGTGACGCCGAGCGCCTGAAGGTCGCTTTCGATGGTCTCTCCCGCTTCGCGGGTGCCGGCATCAATGAGCATGTTGTAATCGGTGCCGATTTGAATTAAAATGCTATCCCCCTGCCCGACATCTAAAAAGTAGACGGCGCAGTCGGCGGCGTCGGTGCTTTGAGTGGGCTGTGCGGGGGCGCTTGAGTCTGTGTTCGGTGCACCGGTGAGGTACGTTTCAAGCTCCGGGAAATAATAGACAAGCACCGCCGCGAGCACAAGGACGGCGCTGATGACGGCGGAAAGCGTTTTTTTGTTCCGGGGTTGGCGGCGACGGACTGCGCCGGTTCTTTTTTGTGGCATGAGTCTCTCCTTTTTGTTTACATAATTTGTTTTACGTGATACAAAAAAGCTGCCGCAGTTTTTACTTGCAGCAGCTTACTTTGCAAATCCTACTCTTTACTTACCTTGCGTTTCGTCCTTGTAAAGGTTAAAGCGGAACAGCTTGGATTCATCCGCTTCATTATCGCAGACCACAAAGGCTTCTGCGATCTTTCCGCCTTCAATCAGAGACGTAAGACCGATGAGCTGACACAGCTTGCTTTTCAGGTTCAGCTTATCACCGTCGCGCGTCATCAGATACACATTGCCCTCGCAGCTATCCAGTACAGACAGGAAGCCCGGAACATCGATGTCGTGAAGTTCGATCATCTTGGACATCAGTCATCTCTCCTTTGATATGAGATTTAGTCTCATTATGGTTTGCCGATAGGGTTCTATGTGGAAAACCATAATATCCTATGATGGCTTTATTCTATCACAACAGCAGAGAATACACAAGGGCTAAACGGAAAAAAGGTGTGTTGCATTCCGGTTAAATTTTCAGTGAATTTGTTAAACTTTGAGAAAATTTATGAATCTTTCCAATCATTCGCCGGAGGCACCGTAGTTCGCGAGCACGCGGGCGCTGGGATCGTTGACGTCGCAGCCCTCCCACGCTTTGTTCGGCATCCAAAAGTCCTTGACCATTTCCGCTTGACCGGGATAGTATTTTTCAAAAATTTCACGGTAGAGAAGGGATTCTTTCGTAAACGGCGTTGCGAACGGATATTTTGCGGCGCGGAGCTTCATTTCGTCATCGGTATACTTTGTTTCGGCGTAGGCCTTGAGGTAATCGACCATAGAGTGACCGACGGCATCGGAGAACGCGGCTTTTTCGCGGTATAAAATCGGCAGCGGGAGGTAATCGCCCTCGAACGCGTGGCGCAGGAGGTATTTGCCTTTTTTGTACTTGTTGAGCTTCATCTCGGGATCGACGGACATGACGTATTTGACGAAATCGAGGTCGCCGAACGGGACGCGGGCTTCGAGCGAGTTGGCGGAGATGCAGCGGTCGGCACGGAGCACATCGTACATATGAAGCTCCCGCACGCGCTTTTGGGCTTCCGTTTGGAACGCAGCGGCGCTGGGGGCGAAATCTGTATATTTGTAGCCGAAGAGCTCATCGGAAATTTCACCGGTGAGCAGCACGCGGACATCGGTCTGCTCGTGAATGGCTTTGCAGACGAGGTACATGCCCATGCTGGCGCGGATGGTGGTGATGTCATACGTGCCAAGCAGCGCAATAACGGTTTCGAGATTTTCGATAACATCGTCCTTTGTGATGATGACTTCGGTGTGGTCGCTGTGAATGTAATCGGCAACTTCGCGGGCGTATTTTAAATCGATAGCGTCTTCACGCATGCCGATGGCGAACGTGCGAATGGGCTTCTTTAAAAGCTTTGCTGCGACGGAGCAGACGAGGGAGCTATCAAGCCCACCGCTGAGAAGAAAGCCGAGCGGGGCATCGGCATCGAGCCGCTTTTCGATGCCGGCAACAAGCTTATCATGGATGATTTTACAGACGGTCTCGAGGTCATCGTGGCAAACTTCTTCGACTTCGGCGATGTCGCAGTAGCAGGTGAATTTGCCGTCTTTATAGTAGTGGCCCGGCGGGAACGGCATAACGCGATGGCACAGGCCGACGAGGCTTTTTGGCTCGCTGGCAAACATAATGTGGCCGCTTTCGCTGTACCCGTAGTAGAGCGGGCGGATGCCGATGGGGTCGCGCGCAGCGATGAAGCTATCGGTCTCGGCATCGTAAATAATCAGGGCGAACTCGGCGTCGAGCTTTTTGAACATCTCGGTGCCCTCTTCTTTGTAGAGAGGGAGTAAAATTTCGCAGTCAGAATCACTTTTGAAGGTGTAGCCTTTTCTCCGGAGCTCCTCTTTAACGGAACGGAAGCCGTAGAGCTCGCCGTTGCAGACGACGGCGGAACCGTCCAGCTCAAACGGTTGCATGCCTTCTTCTGTGAGGCCCATGATGGCGAGGCGGTGGAAAAAGAGCCAACCTGCGGGCGTTTCCAGTGTGCGGGACATATCCGGCCCGCGGGAAACGGTTTTATCAAAGCCCTTTCGTAAATCTTCCAAACGAATGTCTTTTGCTGTGTAACCCATAATCGAACACATATCGGTTCCCTCCAAATAAAATAATCTCAGCCCAAACGCAAATAAAAAAACAGCCGTTTGTCCCAATTTCTTAGGACGAATAGCTGTTGTATCCGCGGTGCCACCTAAATTATCTTATAAAGAAGATCACCTTTACTGTCTCTAACAAGACAGGCACGGCTTAACGCGCCGCCACACGTCGCACCTACTGAGATATGCGCATCTTTTCGGCTTGAGGCTCCGAAGTGTTATTCGCCGGTGTGCTTACGCGGGGTTCACACTCTCCCCCGCTCACTGTGCAAAGCGGTCTGCCGGGTACTTCTCTTCATCTGTGCCCTTGAATTATTATGCTAAGTTTATACCACCAAAATTTCATTTTGTCAACACTTTTTTGAAAAAATTTTTGATTTTACATGAAATTTGCAATTTCTCAGTTTACAACTTGCAGTTTGTAAGCGGTTTTTAGCCATACTAAAACGTATTTGTCAAAAATCAAAAAGCTCTTTTCATTTTACGGGAGTTGTATTATAATAAGCTTGGATAAAATGCAAAATGAAACAGGAGGTCTTTTCCATGTTTGCCTATAAAACTTTGAAAAGCGGCACTGACATTCGCGGTGTTGCAAGTGAAGGCGGCGGCGCGCCGATTAACCTGACCGATGAGGTCGTGGAGCGCATTGCGGCCGGTTTTCTCGTTTGGTGCGAAAAGCACCTGGATAAGTGCGCCGAGGGGCTGAAAATTGCCGTCGGCCATGACTCCCGCATTTCCGCAGACCGCATTGCGGCGGCGCTGTTCCGCGCGTTTACGACGTACGGTGCTTCGGTTTACGACTGCGGCCTTGCCTCTACCCCGTCGATGTTCATGGCGGTTTTGGAGCTGCCGTGCGACTGCTCGGTGCAGATTACGGCGAGCCACCACCCGTTCTTCCGCAACGGACTGAAGTTCTTCACGCCTGCGGGCGGCCTTGACAGCCCGGATATTTCCGAGATTTTGGAATATGCACAGAACGGCGCTGCGCCGAAGGAGACCGACAACGGCACGCTGGTGCCGGTGGACTATATGTCGAAATATGCAGATAATCTGCGCGAGATGATCCGTAAGGGCGTGAACGCGGAAGATTATGCGCATCCGCTTGCGGGCTTCAAGATCGTTGTGGACGCCGGCAACGGCGCGGGCGGTTTTTACGCAAACGACGTGCTGAAGCCGCTTGGTGCGGACATTACAGGCAGCCAGTTTTTGGAGCCGGACGGCCGCTTCCCGAACCACATTCCAAACCCGGAGAACGAGGAGGCCATGGCGAGCGTTTGCGCGGCGACCGTGAAGGCCGGTGCGGACCTTGGCGTAATTTTTGACACGGACGTAGACCGCGGCGGCGCTGTGGACAGCCGCGGCGAAGAGATCAACCGCAACCGTCTTGTGGCGATTGCTTCCGCCATTGCGCTGGAGGGCAACCCGGGCGGCACCATTGTGACGGACTCCATTACGTCCGACGGACTCAAGACCTACATTGAGCAGACGCTCGGCGGCAAGCATCACCGCTTTAAGCGCGGTTACAAGAATGTCATCAACGAAGCGGTGCGCCTGAATAACGAGGGCGTGAACTGCCCGCTGGCGATTGAGACGAGCGGCCATGCGGCGCTGCGCGAGAACTACTTCCTTGACGACGGTGCCTATCTGGTGACGAAGATCATCATTAAGGCGGCACAGCTGCGCCGCGAGGGCAAATCGCTCGATAGTCTCATCGCCGATCTGAAAGAAGCCAAGGAAGAAAAAGAGTTGCGCTTCCCCATTACCGCGGAGGATTTCCGCCCCTATGGTGAGAGCACCATTGCGGCGCTTGAAAGCCACGCGAAAGCACACAACTGGAACATTGCGCCGGACAACCGCGAAGGCATCCGCATTTCGTTCCCGGAAAACGACGGCGACGGCTGGTTCCTGCTGCGCATGAGCGTACACGACCCCATTCTACCGCTGAATATCGAAAGCAATTCCGTCGGCGGCGTACGCGTGCTGGCCGAAAAGCTGCTGAAGTTCTTTGACGAAGTGAAGCCGGAGAATGTGGACTATGCGGCGCTGAAGGGATTTTTGGAAAAGTAAGCTGAAATTGAATATTTAAATAAAAAGAACTCCCGACTGCTGCAGTTCATCATTTGCGGCAGTCGGGAGTTTTTGGTTTTTACGGTTCGATGGGCGGTGTCGGCTGCGGTTGAGTGAGCGCGGCGCGGCGGTTTTTACGGTGGTTTAAGATGGCATAGATGGTGATTTGGATGAGCATGGCTAGGACGTTGGAGAGACCGATAATCATGGGAATCAGTGTGACCAACGCATCGCCGAGCCAACTGGCATCCGGCGGTCTGAAATACACTTTGCAGTACTGCCACACAAAGAAAGCCGAGCAGACGCTCTGTACGACCAGTACTTCTGCTGTATTCCAGATTTTTTGTATGTAACCGCCTTTTTCAAGTTCGAGGTTGATGAAAGGGGTTACGCTTGTCGTCATGGTAAGTACAATAAACGCTGACACGTAAGCAAAGAACTCCTCTAAACCGCTATTCTCACCGCCTATACGGCCAAGAGCAGTTGAAAGCCACCCAAAAAGAATAAAGCCGAAAACGCCGCTTACGGCTTGCGCGACTAAGATCAGGAGCGGCAGGAGAACTTTGAAATGCTTTTTGAAAGTCATGGGGTCACCTCGCGATCAGTTGTATGAGGGTTACGGATGAAAGAGATATTGGGGACATGGGCTCTCCCCTTTCTATGGTCTGTATGCTTTTAGTATACTGTTTTTCAGGTGGGTGTCAAGGGATTTCGTCAAAACTCGATGATATGGAGTTTTTGGGCAATTTCTTTGGCTTCGCCGTGGCGTTTGACGCCGAGCTTTTGGAGGATGTGGATGACATGCGTTTTGACGGTGGCGACCTTGACACCGAGGATGTCGGCAATCTCCTGGTTGCTGCGGTTGCCGCACAGGAGCCGGAGCACCTGCGTTTCTGCGGGCGAAAGCGGTTCTGAGAGCCGCGGCATGGGACGCAAGAAATTCGGGTACAAAACAGCCTGACGGCGCGTTTCCTGTAAAAGGAGTGAAAAGAAGGGCTCGTCCTTTTTGTAGCCGGTAAACGTCAGCATGGGCATTACGGCGGCGCCAAACTGCGCAATAGGCATAACGAAGCGGTACTCATGGGCAGCATCAAGCGCCTGCATCCACTCCTCCTGCCACCGGGCGTTATTTTGCCGCTGATAGCAAACGGCCGTTAGGATGCGGATATATATGCGGTCCATCACGCGACCGCAGCGCTCACAGAACGGGATGAGTGAGGCCAATGTGAGCAGCGCGGTATTTTCTTCTCCGAGCGCGATCTCAACCATGGCACGCGTTATATACTGGTAGCGCCACATGGTACGGATGCGCGGCGTGATCTGGGGGGCAGATGTACGGTACCACTGCTCTGCCTTTTCCATTTCACCGGTGCGCAGCCATATACGGCAGCGCATGGCATCAATATTCGGCAGGAAACGCTTGTTGTCTTCCTCAAACTCTGTTCGCAGACTGTCTAAAGAAGAAAGCGCCATGATGGCGTTGCCCTGCTTTGTTTGGGCGCGCGCCATGAGACCGATGATGGCGAACGTCATATCCGGCGTACCGTGACGCTCGATCTCGGGCAACTGGGCCACAAGCGTCATGAGCCACGGAAGGTTATCCTCCCCTTTTTCAAATTTGCTTTCGCAAAGGGCGCAATCGGCAAAACCGATGCCGTCTTTGCCGAGAATGGCCTCCATCGGCTTGCGGATGGTTTTGTAGAGCAGTTCATCGTGCTTGGACCACGAACAGAAATCTTTGCCGCCGTTCATAAGACTTGGCAGCATGCTGGTGACAGAAAACGTGGGTGTTTGCAAGCTTTTATCCGTTAGAATTTTGAAATAGTTGCCGATGTTTTCTGCGATGCCTTTGCTGCTGCGCTGCGGGAGGGAGATATCGAGATATGCAAGCTTGCCGCGCACCTCTTTGTAGGCGGTGTCGGTCTTTTTGAGCGGGGCTGCATACTCCTGCAGGGCGGAATACCACATTTCGGAGGCTTCGTAATCCATGCAGAGGGACGTGAGCATGCTCATACCGCACATGAGCGATGGCGAGCGGAGGATCTCCTCTTTCGGGATAGCATAGTAATACTTTTCCATCTCATAGTAATGTCCCACACCGGGGTGCTGCTCTGCGTTGCGGATGAGCATTTCCGAGACACGGCGGTGGTCTTTGCAGCGCGAATAGCACTCGAGCGCATGCTCGTAATCTTCGTGCAGCTCATAGTAAAGCCCGGCGCGGCTGTACACTGCGGCCTGCTCCTGCGGCGTATAGACTTGGCGGAGTTCCCACATGAGGAACTGTTGGAAAAAGCTCCAGAAGCGGTATTTCTGTGCATCGGCATTTAAAAGCATGGTGGTATCGTGCCGAACGATGGAAATAAGCTCGTTGATGTGGCTGTCGCCGGAAATCATCTGGGCAAGCTCGGCGTCGAATGTATCGAACGGGGCGATGTCGAGCAGCATACGGCGCAGCGGCATTGAAAAGCGGTTGAAGATGTTATCCTCAAAATAGTGATAGATTTCCTGCTGCACAATGCCGACGATCTCCGGCGTATAGGGCTGACCGTTTTGCATCAGGCGCGAAAGCGCCGTTAGGGCCAGCGGGTAGCCGAGAGAATCGTGGATGATGACGTTGATCTCTGCTTCCGTTGGTGTGCAGCCATTCTTTTCCAGAAAAACACGCACGGTATCGCGGTCAAACAGCAGATCTCTGGCCTCGATGAGCTGCAAAAGCCCCGTAAAGCGGAACGGCATGAGCCAGCCGGGCAGCACGCCGCGGCTTAAAATGACGAAGTGCAGCTCCGGATTTTCGCGGATCCATGCGCAGAGCGTTTGCTGATCTTCCGGGTCTTTGAGCGCGGGCAGGGAATCGATCACAATCGCATCTACATTTTTCGGCACGGGCTCGCGCAGGAATTCCGGGTCTTCTGCCGAAAACACGCAGGTTTTGTGATTGCTGAGCAAGGCGGTGGCGGCTGTAGACTTGCCGAAGCCGCACGGCGCGCTGAAGAAAATGACGCGGCACTGAGCCCAACCCTGTAAGAATTGTTCGCGCAGCGATGGCTTGATGACGACTTCATTCATGTGCTCTACTCCCCTTTTATGGTTTATAACCACAATATATCATATTTCGCGCGAAATGTAATCCATCTAAAGATGGATTTTTGAAAAAATTTTGGTTTTGTCGAGGAGAAAAGGTGGAAAGGTAGTACGATTTTGCGGAAATGAAAAAGCCCCTCGGACACCGGCACGTGCATGCGGTGTTCGAGGGGCAATTTTGTTGTATTTTGTACAACTGTATTTCATACAGCTTTTATGCGGTTTTTTCCTGAAGCTTCTGCTTTTTTCTCTGCGTCTTCGACAAGACGGCTCTTGGAGAGGTCGGCGTGGCGATAATAGAGCAGTGTGAGGGTGCTGCACACGAGCCAACCGGCAGGGTAGCCTAAGGCGATGGGAATGATGGTGTTGGAGATGAAGTTCGCCATGATAAAGAGGTAAATCTGGCGGAAGACGACGAACGAGCTCAGCATGATAATCATCGGTGCGCGGGAATTGCCTGCACCGCGCAGCACGCCGGAGTAAACCTGGTTGACGCAGCAGAACACGTAGAACGGCGAGCAATAACGCAGCAGCATAGAACCGTATGCGACGACCTCTGCTTTGCCGTTGAAGAACGAGACGAGCTGCGGCGCGAAGATGAGCAACGGGATTGTCAGAATGACGGTTGCGACGACGGACATGAGGAACGCCGTGCGCGCGCCCTTCTTGGCGCGGCCGACCTGATCGATGCCGAGGTTCTGTCCGACGAATGTGGTAGACGCGAGCGCGAGAGACTGCATCGGCAGGAAGAGAAGCTGGTCAATCTTACTGTACGCCGTCCAGCCGGACATACAGTCTGCGCCGAAGTAGTTCACATAAGACTGTACAAATACGTTCGAGAACGCGGTGATCGCCATTTGGATGGCGGCCGGGATGCCGACGCGCACAATCTTCGCGAGCATTTCTTTATCGAGTTTCAAGTATTTGAGCTCGACCTTGATGCAGGAATCCGTGCGGAACAGCGTAATCATCGTAAGCATGGCGGAGACGCCCTGCGAGATGATAGTCGCATACGCAACACCCTCAACGCCCATGCCGAGTGACAGCACGAAGACGAGATCGAGAATGATGTTGAGCACGGCGGAGACGACAAGAAAATAGAACGGGCGCTTGGAATCACCCACGGCACGCAGAATGCCCGAGCCCATGTTGTAGAGCATAAGGCCGATGATGCCCGCGAAGTAGATGGTGAGGTACGCGGAGGACTCCGGCATGACCTCTGCCGGGGTCTTCATGAAATTGAGCACGAAGGGGATCATAGCGATGCCGATGATCGTAAAGAGCACAGCCAAAATGAGCGTCATGACGATGGAGGTGTGGACGGTATCGCGCACCTTATCATACCGCTTTGCGCCATAATACTGTGAAATGACGACGCCGGCGCCGCTGGAAAGCCCTAAGAATATGCCGATGAGCATGTTGATAACGGGACCGACCGTGCCGACCGCCGAGAAAGCCTCGTTGCTGACATAGTTGCCAACGACCCACGTATCGACCGTGTTGTAGAGCTGCTGGAAAATGTTGCCGATGAGAAGCGGAAACGCGAATGTGATGAGGTGGCGGAAGATGCTGCCCTGCGTCATATCCACATCGCGCTTAGTTTTCTGCTTCAGGATGCTGAGTTTAGACATAATAATATCACCTGCAACTGATTATACACGCTCTGTTTGAGATAATCAACTAAAATCTTAAAAATGTGGAATATCTTTTACCTCGATACGCACAATAAACCCGGTTAAACAGAAAGGGTGGTCGTATGAAAAAGAAAACACCGCAGCAATATGACGCGATGGTGCAGAAGGCTTCTCCGCACTCCCCCGTACTGAAAAACTGCCTGTTTGCGTTTTTATCCGGCGGGGCCATCTGCACACTGGGGCAGGCGCTTGCGAACACGTTCATGCTACTGGGGCTCGATTTAAAAGACGCGCGGACGTGCGTTTCGATCTCGCTCATTTTCATTTCCGCCGCGCTGACAGCCTGCGGCGTATACGACAACATAGCGAAATATGCCGGGGCAGGCACGCTGGTCCCGATTACGGGGTTTGCGAACTCAATGGTCTCCCCTGCACTGGAATTTAAAAGCGAGGGCTTTGTGACGGGCCTCGGCGCGAAGCTGTTCACGGTGGCGGGACCGGTACTGGTGTTCGGCATTTCGGCTTCGGTTTTGTACGGGATCGTGCTGTATATCATCGGGCTGTTTTAAGGAGGGCTTATGAAAAGACTCGGACGTTACACGCTTCTATTTGAGCGCCGCCCGGCGATTTTGGGCCACGCGGCGGTGTGCGGAAAAAAAGAAGCCGCGGGCCCGCTGGCGCGCGACTTTGACCAGACGTTCCTCGATTCTTATTTGAATCAGGAAAGCTGGGAAAAAGCGGAAAGCATGCTGCAAACGGAAGCCGCGAACCTTGCGATACGCAAGGCGGGGCTTCAAAAGCAGGACATTAACATGGTATTTGCGGGAGATCTGCTGAACCAGTGCATTTCGAGCACGTTTGGTCTGCGCGGAATGGACATTCCGTTCCTTGGGCAATACGGGGCGTGCTCCACGATGGCGCAAACGCTCATCATGTCCTCCATCATGGTGGAATGCGGCGCGGCGAACTACGCCTGCGCGGTGACCTCCTCCCACTTCTGCACCGCGGAGCGGCAATTCCGCACGCCGCTGGAATACGGTAGCCAGCGCGCGCCGACTGCGCAGTGGACGGCGACAGCTTCGGGCAGCGCGGTGCTCGGTATGAGCGGCGACATTCAAGTGCAGCACGCGACCGTGGGACGCATTGTCGATCTCGGTGTGACCGACATGACGAACATGGGCGCGGCGATGGCCCCCGCTGCGGCGCAGACTTTGCTGGATTTTTTTAACGATACGGCGACAAAGCCTGAGGACTACGACCGCATTTACACAGGCGACCTCGGGGCGGTTGGCACAAAATTATTATACGAACTGCTGCGCGAAAACGGGATCGTTCTGCGCAACCACGAGGACTGCGGGCTGATTTTATTTGACCGCGAGGCACAGGACGTGCACGCGGGCGGCTCCGGCTGCGGATGCTCAGCCGGTGTATTATGCGGGCATATTTTGAACCGCATGGATCGCGGAGAGCTGAAAAATATTCTCTTTATGGCGACCGGCGCGCTGATGTCCACAACCTCTTCACAGCAGGGCGAGAGCATACCGGGCATCGCGCATTTGGTGCATGTGGGGAGGGGATAAATTAGCGCTTAAATATAAAAACACAGCGTTGGAAATGGCTTGTACCAACCAACACTGTGTTTTCTTATTTCTGTTCTGTATTGCCCTGCGGTTTATCACCGACCGGGTGGAAAGTAGGCACCATCTGCTCGACCATTTCCACGATATGCGGGTCATTATGGTAGCTGGCCTGTGCCAGCTCTGCGAGCTGATCTAAGAATGTGAGAAGGTCAAACGGAATAGGTTTGCCGATATGGATCATCTTGTTATCGGTCTTCAGCAAGCCCTCTTCTGCCATGAGCTTTTCTTCAAACAGCTTCTCGCCCGGACGCAAACCTGTATATTCAATTTTGATGTCCACATCCGGTTTATAGCCGGAAAGGCGGATCAGGTTGCGGGCTAAAGTATCGATTTTGACCGGGTCGCCCATATCCAGAACGAATATCTCGCCGCCCCATGCATATGTGCCTGCGAGCAGCACAAGACTTACAGCTTCCGGGATCGTCATAAAGTAACGGATGATATCCGGGTGCGTGACTGTAACCGGACCGCCGGCTTCAATCTGTTTTTTAAAGAGCGGGATAACGGAACCGTTACTGCCGAGCACATTGCCAAAACGTACAGCCACAAACTGTGTATCCGTTCTGTTTTTGCTTTTGACCGATTCGACTTTAAGCTGCTCGCGATCTGCCTTTTCTGCAGTTCTTCTGAGATGCTCAAGCTGCTGCTCGATGCCGTCTTCCCCATGCGCAAACAGCACAGGCAGCAGATCCTGCCTGCCACAGCGGCTGATAACATCCATGCTCTGGATAACCATTTCGCACAGGCGCTTACTTGCACCCATGATATTGGTGGGGTTTACGGCTTTATCGGTACTGATCAAAACGAACTTCTTCGCTCCGTATTTTAACGCGGCGCAAGCTGTTTTGTATGTACCGATCACATTATTTTTAATCGCTTCATTCGGGCTTGTTTCCATCAGCGGCACATGCTTATGCGCTGCAGCATGGTAAACGATATCAGGACGATATGTTTCAAACACCTGCTCAATCCTGCGTGTATCGCGCACGGAACCGATCAAAGTGTGTAAATTCAATCTATCGCCGTATTTACGTTTGAGCTCCTGCTCAATCGAATAGGCGTTATTCTCATAGACATCAAAGATGATAAGCATCTCCGGCTTATGTGCTGCGATTTGACGGCAAAGTTCGCTGCCGATAGAGCCGCCACCGCCTGTAACTAAGATTCTGCGGCCCCTGATCTGCTGAAAAACGTCATCCATATCGACCTTGATCGGTTCGCGGCCCAGAAGATCTTCCAGCTCGACCGGGTGCATTTTACTCATCAGCACTTCGCCGTTTGCCAGCTGATAAACGCCTGGTAAGCTTTTAATCTCACATTTGCTTTCCTGACAAATATTCAAAATATCTCGTTTTTCTTCAGGTTTCGCTGTTGGGATAGCAAAAAATATCTGGTCAACATCATATTCCTGAATCGCCGTCAGGATATACTCCCTGCCGCCGACGACCGGTACGCCATCAATATAACGATTCCATTTATTTGAATTATCATCGATAATGCAGACCGGCTTTGCATTGATACGGTTGGAAAGCAATAATTCCTTTGTGACCATTTGACCGGCAGCACCGGCGCCGATGATCATAACATTGTGTTTTGCTTTTTCACGGTTATTCTGTGCAATCAGTTGCAAAAGGTATCGATACGCAAAGCGGATCGCCAATGTCAAAATAAGCTGTACACCCGAGCCAACGATGTAGTATGAAATCGGCATGCGGGTATAAAACAGTGTTATCACGATAACATGGAAAAATACAACAATTACATTCGCAATAAAAGTTTTAGTCAACTCGCGAACACCGGCAAAACGCCAGATGCTGTTATACAGCCGACAAGCAATGAACACACCAACTACAACAACCGAATAAATCGGCGCAAAATGCAGATAGGCTTCGATATAGCGCTGCGGAATATTGGAATAAACAAAATCAAATCTAAGCAACAGGGCAAAAAGATAGGAAATGTTCGCGGCCACCACATCATACACCGCCAAAAGTACCGAAACACCCATCCAGTGCTCAAGTTTTCGCTTAGACTGTTTGGTTTCTGAAACCATTCATAATCCTCCTAAAAAGCAATTATTATGCTATACACGACAGATTTCGCCTCTCGACTGCTATGCGTGTTTGATTTTTGAACCGAAAACAAAGTATATATCTAAAATATTAGAAGCATATGGGTAATAGCTTTTATATTATATTTTATGCGCAGTGGTTTGTCAACTGGTGAAATACACAATAGTCCGCATATACCATTGTGAGAAACGAATTAGAATTCTTCGGCACACACTAAATCCATGATTATCGTTTAGATCTTGTCTCTTCCGCAATCTGTTCGGATCGTTTTTGCGTGAAGCCTTCTGTGGATTCGGGGACGAACATGATTTTTACGGTCAGAAGAATTAGTTTTAAATCCATAAGAAGCGACTGTTTTTCGATATACTGAAGGTCGAGCCGCAGTTTATCGTAGGGGCTCGTGTTGTATTTTCCGTAAATTTGAGCATAGCCGGTCAAACCGCCTTTGACGCGCAGGCGGTAAGAAAATTCCGGTATTTCTTTTGTATAGGCTTCTACATGCTCGACTCTTTCGGGACGTGGGCCGACAATAGACATATCGCCTTTTAAGACGTTGATGATCTGCGGGAATTCATCGATACGTAATTTACGGATGACGCGGCCGACATGTGTGATGCGGGGATCGCCCGTACGGCAGGGAATGGTCTCGCCGCCTTTTTCCGCATCTACGATCATACTGCGGAACTTGAGAATTTCAAACACTTTTCCGTTTTTGGTGCAGCGCTTTTGCCGGAAGAAAACAGGGCCTCGGTCTTCGATTTTGATCAGCAGTGCCGTTAAAAGAAGCAACGGCGACAGTATAATCAACGCGATCAGAGAGAGCAGGATATCCCCTATACGCTTAGCAAGGTTGTACCAGAAGCGTTCGCTGCGGTACTCATATTTCATCATGGGTGTATCGATCAGATGGCGCGCTCCAAAGCCTTCCATGGTGATCTCACCAAGCTGCGGCGTGACATAGAGGCTCTTGCGGCTCTGCATGCAGTACCAAATAACCTCCGCGCGCTTTCTGGACGAGACTTCGTAGAAAATGATGGCGCGGTACGGATCCACTTCTTTTTTCCAATCGCTTTTGAGAATATCTGCGGAGACTACCTTTTCTATTGAAAAAATGTGCTTGATCTTACCGAACTTTTGCAGGAACTCATCAACATCGTCCGCGCCGGAGATGACGAGGGTCTTTTCCGGTTTGCTGAAAGCAATGGTGAAACGCTTGCCAATCAGAGCCCAGCAAACGGCTGCCAAAAGCTGACAGCCGACCGTCATTATGCCCGGCACGATATTCACATAATTATGGCGAATCATGCAGAATTCGCCATAGAGAAGCAGATCTGCCATACCAAAGGACAGAAACTGCGAAAAAATAGTTTCTGCAATGGAATAATCTGTAATTTTAAACGCACGGAAAAGATTGCCGAGCGCTACATATACGATGGCATAGAGAATCAATGTGACCGCATATCCGATGCTGTCTACTCTACGGAAAAGTCTTAGACCGTAATATTGGAACAAAACCATGGCAAAAAAGCCGAATATCAACGCAAAGATTGCGAATTTCATGACCATAGAAAGGGCGAATTTTCTATTGTTCATTTATGTTTCACACACCTCATTTTGTAATGTATATAGGTATAGTATTGTAATAATAGCATCTCACTTTTTGCTTGTCAATCGAATCGGGAATTTCCGACCTCTCCGTCAATAAATTTAAAAATTCCGACATTTTTTGTTTAAACAGCATATTTCATAGTCCTTTAGTTCTCACCGAGGTGCAAAAAATTTAGAACAGATCCATCATGGAGCACTTTTTGGGGTAGAAGACGTTGGGGACAGCGGGAGCTTGGCGGAGGAGGCGGACGTCAGGCATCCAGGGGATATCGGCGGCGGCGCGGGCGCCGGTGATGAGGGCAGAAAAGGCGCGGATGTTGAGGATGAGGTCCGGTACGGCGTCGGTTTTTCCGACTTTATTTTGCTCGCCGGGGGCAAAGTGCAGGCGCCATGTGCCGTTATTTTCCGTGATGATATCGTCTTCGATACTAAGGGTGATCTCCCCTGTGCCGCGGCAAGCACAGTTTTCTAAAACACGCTCGACGTTGACAACGCGCAGCATACCGTTTGGGAACACGGAGCAGAACGTGCGCGTGTTTTCGCCGATGAGCTGCTCTAAGTGCATATCAGACGGGACGGTGAAGCGAAGCTTCTCGTAATCCGACGAGAAAGCGGATTTTGCGAAGAACAGCAAGCCGTTGAACGCTTCGGCATCGCACGCGAGGAAACCGCCAGGGCTTTGGAACGTGTGGGTGCAGTCAAGATATGTGACGCCGTCTTCTTCGATTTTATGGGTAATCATCAGGCCGCGCGGCTGATTTTCGTTATTGTACCAGACAAATATGTAGCGCTTATCGTTCCAGAGGTTCGCTTTTTCGAGACCTTTATCATACGTTTCGCGGACGGCGGAGAGGTTGCGGTCTGCATAGAACGCATTATAGACGGTGAGAAGCGGGGTGAAATCGCCGCCGGGGAAGATCTGCTCGACGTGCCCGCCGACATTCTGCGGCTTCATCGCTGTGAACGGCACCGACCAGCGGTATTCCGGCGCACCGGCTTCAAAGCCGAACTTACGGTAATACTGCATGCTGAACGGATACAAAAAAGCGAACGTGAAATCGTTTGCGTACATATCTTTGAGAGAGGCCGTCATGCAAACGCGGATAACGCCGCCGCGGCGATACTGCGGCAATGTAGAAACACCGCCTACACCGCCGAGCTTATACGTGTCGCCGTCGAAGCGGCAGAGGTACTCGCGGCTGTTCACAACACCGCAGATGGTCTCATCGTCGTCTAAAAATGTGCCGAAGCAGCGGTTGCGGGCGTCTTCCCTCTTTTCTTCTTCGGTGCGCTCACGAGCGGCGCTTTCTTTGGCTTTTTCGAGGTCGTAATCTCCCTCAAAGGCGACAGCCATGGTGAGATTTGATTTCCAGTTTTCTTCCGGGCGCAGTAATCTTGTTTTCATACAACTTTCCTCTGTTTTGCAAAAAACCGGCAAGTGAAAAGGAACTTGCCGGCTTTTGTCTTTATATTGTGATATATATTAAATATATTATAGTATACGGGCTTATTCCGAAAGGGCATGGATGATTTCATCCATGTGCATGCCGCGGGAACCTTTGCACAGCACGGCATCACCGGGATGCAGACGGTCTTTCAGATACGCGATGGCTTCCGCATTCGAGGCGAACCACGCGCTGTTCTCATGATTTTTAAAGCCCTCGACGATGTGCTTTGCGAGCGGGCCGACGCCGATAAGAACATCGGTGCCGTTTTCCGCCGCAAACGCGCCGGTTTCATAGTGGCCGCGCTCTGCGTAATCGCCGAGCTCCAGCATATCGGCAAGTACGGCGTACTTTTTGCCGGTCGCTTTCAGGCCGCCGAGAATTTTCAAAGCGGCACGCATGGAATCGGGGCTGGCGTTATAGGTATCGTCGATCAGCGTGACGCCGTGCGCTTCTTTAATCTGCTGGCGCATGGCGGGCGGTGCATAGGTGCGGATGGCCGCGACGGCTTTTTCCTCCGGAACGCCGACTTCCACAGCGACCGCGACAGCGGCAAGGGCGTTGCGCACGTTGTGCTCGCCGGCAGCGGGGACGTACATTTCTACGCGTTTACCGTCGTGCACACAGATAAACTTTGTGCCCTCCGTATCGGCCTCAAGCTCTACGGCGCGCCAGTCGCAATTTTCACCGAGACCGAAGCGCACGATCTGCTTTTCCGGGGTGCTTTTTAATGTGGAAAGCAGGTCGTCATCGCCGTTTACGAACACCTTGCTGCCGTTTGGCAAGTAATCCGTGATGCCGAACTTCTCTTTCATGATGTTCTCGCGCGTTTTCATGAACTCGATATGCGACACGCCGATATTCGTCATGACGGCGATGTTCGGCTTTGCGACTTTTGCGATGCGCGCCATCTCACCGGGCATGCTGACGCCCATTTCGACAATGGCAGCTTCGTCCTCCGGCGTGATGCGCAGAACGGTCATGGGCAGGCCGATCTGGCTGTTCGCGTTGCCGGCGGTTTTCATCGTTTTGAGACCGGCGGAAACAGCTAAAGCGACCATTTCCTTTGTAGTGGTCTTGCCTACGCTGCCCGTGATGCCGATGACCGGGATATTGAAGCGCTCGCGATAGCGTTCCGCGACCTTTTGCAGTGCCGCGCGGGTGTTTTCAACGTAGACAACATCGCCTGCGGGGGCATCGAGCGGCTCTTCGGAAAAAGTCGCTGCCGCGCCCGATGCGAAGACCTGCGGGATAAAGCGGTGTGCATCGGTGTTTTCGCCGCGGATGGGCACAAACATTTTGCCGGGCGTCGTCTCGCGGCTGTCGGTATAAAACGACGTGACGGTATTTTCGCCGCTGCCGACGAGCCTGCCGCCGCACATTTCGGCGATCTCAGATACCTTTAAATTCATAAATGCAGTAGTTTCCTTTCGTTTAGCGCACCGAAGCGAGGGAGCCCATCGGATCCCATGGCTGGAGCGTGATCGGCTCTTGCTCAAGCGCTTTGCGCTGTTCTTCTGTGAGGTACTTTTTATCGACGACGACCTGATACATATACTCGTCGAACCAAGCGTCGCTCATGATGTAGTAGCCGTCTACACCGGCGTCCTTGCCCCAGCTGTTTTCGACTCTCCAGCGGTTCGGCTTACCGTTATCGTCGAGGTTGACGCCCTGGAAGACCATAGCGTGCGTCATGAGGCTCTGGCCATAATCGAGGCGCTGAGCTTTATCCATGGTGAACTCGGTATTAAAAAGCGTTTCGAGGTCAAGAGCGTTCAGATCCATAACACCGCCGTCGCGAACACTGCGCTTGCCGACATCGCAGCCGAACCAAACCGGCAAGCCGTCCTTCATCTGGGCGATGGCTGCCGCTTTCAGGTCTTCAATGGGCAGGTTGAGGTACTTGACGGGTCGGCCCTCTGCGACGTTACCGAGGAACGCGACGGTGTAGGTCTTGCCGTAGGGCTTATCGGACGTCGGCGCATTGATGAGGCTGATGTACTGGGAAAGATCCATGTCGACGTACTTTTTGAAGAACGACTGCGGAGTGATGCCGAGGTCGCGCACGAAGCCGTTCGGGGTCTTGACCTCGAAATCGAACTTCACAGGCGGCTTGCCGAGGCTGATGCACAGCATGTTATAGATGGTCTGCATCATGTCGTCCTTCTTTGCACGGAGCTCCTCCATGGAAGCACCGTTCTGATACGCGGTGCGCAGCGTGCAGGCAAACTCACGCAGCTTTTCGGTGAGGTAGCCGATGATCTCACGCGTGGAAGAGGATGCGGCGGTTTCCGGCATGACTTCCTTCGGCACGACGCCGTACTTCTCTACGAGGTTTGCGAACATATCCCACTGACCGCCGTCACCGAGCGGACCGGAAAGCAAATATGTAACAAGGCGGCCTGCGGTAGGCTCGTCGAGCGTCTCTAAGATGCTCTCGAGGAAATAGTTGCTCTTTTCAAGCTTATCGAAAAACAGCGCGTAGTTCTGGGAGAGCTCAAACGTTTTGACGCCGAGCTTTTTGATGATGCGGAAGCGCATGGTGTTGAGCGCCGCGAACATCCAGCAGCGGCCGCTCTGCTTCTGATTCGTGATGTCGCCCTGCTCCAGAGAAATATTGAACGTATGGCGCATTTCGCGGGCGTTCTCAAAGCGCACGGCGGCGTTGTTGACCCCATTCTTCGTGACAGCATCCATGGCGATACGGTTCGCGCGGTCACCGTCGAACGCGGTCTCATAAGAAGCGAGCTGTTCCAGTGTAATTTCCTTATTCATTTCTGCACAAGTCCTTTCCCGAAAGTAATTTATGAGCTTTATTTCATGGAATCAAGGATTTCCCGAATGACGACACGCTCGTCAAACGGGTATTTTTTACCCTCGATCTCCTGATAATCTTCGTGACCCTTGCCTGCGAGGACAATAATGTCGCCGGGTTGTGCGTTTTCAATGCACCAGCGGATGGCTTCGCGGCGGTCGGGAATTTCAATATATTTGCCGTCGGTCTTTGCAAGGCCGACCTTGATGTCCGCTAAAATATCGAGCACATTTTCGTAACGGGAGTTATCTGCCGTGATGACGGAGAGATCGGCTAAATTGCCGCTGACCTCGCCCATCTCGAAACGGCGCACCTTGGGGCGATTGCCGCCTGCGCCGAACATGCAGATGAGGCGCTTCGGGTGATAGGCGCGCAGCGTTGTCAAAATGCTCTGCATGCTGACGGCGTTGTGCGCATAATCGATGAGCAGGGTGAAATCGCCGGGCATCGGCACGGGCTCCACGCGGCCCTTGACCTTGACGGTTTTAAGCCCCTGCTGCATGGCAGTGACGGGAATATTCAAAACGCTGCACGCCGTGAGGGCGCACAGGGCGTTATAGACGTTGAACTTGCCGGGGATGGCGACATCCGCGGTAAAATTCAGCTTGCCTGTGACAGAGAAGCGCACGCCGAGAAAACCCGGTGTGGTAACGAGTTCTTCCCCATGCGCAACAAAATCGGCCGATTTATCGTAGCCGTAGGTAACAATATCGCAGGTATGATTTTTGATGATGCCGGTATAATTCGGGTCATCGATATTGATGATGCCGGTGCGGCACATGCGGAACAGCATGCTTTTGCACGCCATGTACTCTGCCATATCTTTATGCTCTGCGCCGCCGATGTGATCCTCGGAGAAATTCGTGAAGAGGCCGAGCTCAAACGTGAAGCCTGCAACGCGGTGATCTTTAAGACCGATGGACGAGACCTCCATAACGCAGTATTCGCAGCCGGCATCGACCATTTGGCGCATGAACTTCTGCACCTCGTAATTTTCGGGTGTGGTGTTATCGGTTTGAACGAGGGTATCGCCGTACAGTACGCCGATGGTGCCGATGACGCCGGTTTTATGGCCTGCGGCCTCCAGAATGGAGCGCATCATGAATGCGGTGGTCGTTTTGCCCTTGGTGCCCGTGATGCCGATGACGTGCATCTGCTCTGCGGGGTGGCCGAAGAACTCGGCGCTCAAATACGCGAGGGCAAGGCGGGTATTCTCCGTTAAAATGACCGGCACGGGCGCTTCCACGATCTCCTCTGCGATGATGACGGCGGCGCCTTTTTCCGCTGCCATTTTCGCGTACTTATGGCCATCTGCATTCGCACCGCGCAGGCAAACGAACGCGCAGCCCGGCACAGCCTTGCGGGAATCGTACACAAGGTCGGTGATGTCGACATCCGGCACCTGCTCCGCGCGATACTTGATGGCGGTTAAAAGTTGTTTCAGTTTCATTTTTATCCCATCCTTTTTCGTGAATTCGGATGATGTATACCGACATGGTATACTATGTGCTTATTATAGTCCGTCTGCGTGGTTCTGTCAAAGAAAAAAGAGAGCTGCGCGTAAAAATGTGCAGCTCTCTCATTTAATTTTCGGTATTTGCGGGTTCGTCGTTCAAAAGACGCTCGTACAGCTTGACGCTGTCATTGCGGTAATCGATCTTTTCCTGCTTTTTGAACGCAGCGCCGTCTTCTGTGCGGACGGCGACCTTGAGCTCACCGAGGACGGAAAGCACGCTTTCTTTCGTTGCGCCCTCCTCATTATAGTGGTTGAGCTCTAAGTTGTTCAGCGCCGGAATGTCCTTCCAGAGGTAATAGTCGTTATCGGTGCCGTCTACGGGGCCAAAGAAGCCTTCTAAATCGTCCTGATCGAGGTATTTATAGCTTGCGTCGTCGTAAGCGAAAATCATGCTGTCACCGGCGGAGGCATCGGTCGCGAACTTGACGAACGAGGCCTGCAACTCTGATGTTTCAAACTCCGAGGTGCCGCTTGTATTAAAGCGGCAGAAATTCATGGCGACGTATGTTTTGCCGTCACCGTTGCGGTCGTCTGCATATTTCTCGAAAAGCTCCTGAATATCGGTTTGCAGGTCGCTCGGCACGGTATACTGCGTCATGACGGTGATGGTATAATCGGGTTCCGTTTTGGATGTGACCGAATATATGAAATAGCCGACGACGGCTATGGCGAGCGCGACGAGCAGGACGTGCACCTTGTGATAATCCCACCAGTTTTTGCGTTTATCCGCCGCGGTCTGCGGCTTGATTTCGTTTTTATGAATGGTGTCTTCCGTATCGTCCAGCAGATACCGCTCTCGTGCCATGTGATTTCCTCATCTCTTCTTTAGTATTCTTTGGCTGTGTGGTTTTTGAAAAGGCGGCTTTGTGCCGCCTTTCAGGGAACCCATGCAACTGGGTTCCCTACGGCTCAACAGTCCACCGGACTGTTGAGCCTACCTTCCTAGTTTTTGGGGAGGCAAAAAGGTTTCGTCGTTTGCGAACGACGACCAAAGGCGCTGCCTTTGGAATCCGCCGCCTTTGAAAAAGGCGGGCGAAACTTTATCCGTTTGCTTTACGTTAGCTTTATGTTAATTTTACGCCGTTATTCTTTCTAAAAAGCCAATTTGCTGTGAACAAATTGTAAAATGCAAAAGCACTGCCCTCAACACAGGCAGTGCTTTTATTGTAACACAGATTAAATTTGTGTCAAGCTTTATCGAACTCAGCCTACGACCTCGTAGCCCTTATCTTCGATGGCTTTCTTGAGCTCGGCATCGGAAATTTCAGCATTGAGCTGAATGACCGCCGTGCCCTTTTCGTGGCTGACTTCTGCAGATGTGACCTGCGGGAACGCCTCCAGACACTTTTTAACAGTGGCTTCACAATGCGGGCACATCATGCCGTTAATCTTAATTGTTTTTTCCATGGTTTTTGTCTCCTTTACTTCGATGGTTTTCATTTCGGCGGGTTTTGCCGATTTTATTTTTTTATCGTGCTTCGTACTGCGGATGTTCAATAAATTCAGACGAAGCGCGTTTGTGACGACGCAAAAGCTTGAAAGGCTCATGGCTGCCGCGCCGAACATGGGGTTCAGCTGCCAGCCGAGCAGGTTAATGAACACGCCTGCCGCGAGCGGGATGCCGATGATGTTATAAATGAACGCCCAGAACAGGTTTTCGTGGATATTGCGCAGTGTGGCGCGGCTTAAACGGATGCCCGCAGGAACATCGGACAAGCGGCTTTTCATGAGCACGACATCTGCGGCGTCAATGGCGATATCCGTACCGGCGCCGATGGCGGCACCGATGTCGGCTCTGGTAAGCGCGGGCGCGTCGTTGATGCCGTCGCCGACCATCATGACTTCACCCTGCTCTCTGAGCTTGCGGATGACGTTTTCCTTTCCGTCCGGCAGAACGCCTGCGATGACTTCATTAACGCCTGCCTGTCGGCCGATGGCCTCTGCGGTGCGGGCGTTATCACCGGTGAGCATGACGACGTGAATGCCCATGTTCTGCAACTCGCGGATGGCCTGCGGGCTGTCTTCCTTGATGACATCCGCCACGGCGATAACGCCGATAAGCTTACCGTCCCTGCTGAAATACAGTGGGGTTTTGCCGGACTGCGCGAGGGCTTCGGCCTTTTCTTTAAAATCTGCGGGGACATCTGCCTGCGTGGAGATGAACTTCAGGTTGCCGCCTGCGAGAACTTCGCCATTCAGGGCGGCGGTGAGGCCATTGCCGGGCTTTGCCATGAAGTCTGTGACTTCTTTTGCCTGCACGCCGATCTCCTCAGCGCGCGCCATGATGGCTTTGGCGAGCGGGTGCTCGCTCTTTTTCTCGAGCGCACTTGCGGCTTCCAGAAGGTTTTTTTCGGTGATGTCCGGGGCGGATAAAATATCCGTGACGCGGGGCTCGCCGCTTGTGATGGTGCCGGTTTTATCGAGCGCAACGATCTGCACCTTGCCGGTTTTTTCGAGTGAAACGGCGGTTTTGAACAAGATGCCGTTTTTCGCGCCCATGCCGCTGCCGACCATGATGGCGACCGGCGTCGCGAGGCCAAGTGCGCACGGGCAGCTGATGACGAGCACGGAGATGCCGCGCGCGAGCGCGTAGCCGAACGTCTGCCCAACGAGCATCCAGACAATGAACGTAACAACAGCGATGCAGATGACGGTCGGGACGAACACGCCGGAAACCTTATCGGCGATCTTCGCGATCGGCGCTTTCGTGGCGGCGGCATCGCTGACCATGCGGATAATCTGGGAAAGCGTGGTATCTTCGCCGACGCGCGTTGCTTCGCAGCGCAGGAAGCCGGACTGGTTTACGGTCGCGGCGGAAACAGCATCGCCCACGGCCTTATCGACCGGAATGCTCTCGCCGGTGAGGGCGGATTCATTGACGGCGCTGGCGCCTTCCAAGACGATGCCGTCTACAGGGATATTCTCACCGGGGCGCACGACAAACACATCGCCGCGGCAAACCTCGGAAACGGGCACGGTGACCTCTTGACCGTCCCGCACGAGTACGGCGGTTTTCGGCGCGAGGTTCATGAGACCCTTTAAGGCATCGGTCGTGCGGCCTTTGGAGCGCGCTTCCAGCATTTTACCGACCGTGATGAGCGTTAAAATCATGGCGGCAGACTCGAAGTAGAACTCGTGCATGTAGCCTATGACGGCGGTCATATCGCCGCGCATCTGGGCATCTGTCATGGCGAATAGCGCATAGGTGCTGTACAGGAATGACGCGCCCGAGCCGAGCGCCACAAGGGTATCCATATTCGGTGCGCGGTGGATGAGCCCTTTAAAGCCGCTGATGAAGAACTTCTGGTTGATGACCATAATGATGACGGTGAGGAGCAACTGGATGAGGCCCATCGCGACGTGGTTGTCTTTGAGAAAATTCGGCAGCGGCCAGCCCCACATCATATGCCCCATGGAGATGTACATGAGGACAGCCAAAAAGCCGACGGACGCAATGAGGCGCTTTTTGAGCTTTGGAGTTTCGCGGTCTTTCAGGGCATCTTCCGCGGCGGCGTTTGACGCTGCACCGTTCTGCGCCGCGCCTTTCTTGGACGCGCCGTAGCCGGCATCTTCCACGGCCTTGATGATACTTTCCGGCGAAGCCGTGCCCTCAACGCCCATGGAGTTCGTGAGCAGGCTGACTGAGCAGGACGTAACGCCCGGCACCTTACTGACCGCTTTTTCCACACGGGTGCTGCACGCCGCGCAGCTCATACCCGTGACGTTATACTGTTCCATTTTCTTCCCTTCCTTTCATAAAAATGCGCCGAAAATTATCGCATCAGCTTTTGCAGCGTAGTGACAAGCTCATCGATGACTTCATCGTTTCCTGCGCGGATGTCGTCCGCTACACAAGTCTTGATGTGGTTTGCGAGCAGCTCTTTCGTAAATGCGTTGAGCGCCGCGTTGGCTGCCGCGACCTGCACGAGGATGTCCGGGCAGTAGGCACTTTTCTCCACCATGCCGCGAATGCCGCGGATCTGCCCTTCGATGCGGTTTAATCTGTGGATGAGTTTTTTGTACTCCTCATCGGAGCGGTGCTTTGTTTTATGACAGCCGCAGCACTTCTCTTCGGTTTTTTCTTCGGTGCAGTCTGTGCACGCTTCCGTATCGGTTGCATTGCTTTTGCAGCAAGCGTACAGCTCTTTTTCTTCTGTATGTTCCAACGGAATTCTCCTTTCCGATTTCGCTTTATATACCCTCTTGGGGTATCTTAATTATATACCCATATAGGGTATATTGTCAACTCTCATTTTAGCTTTTTTTCAAAAATATTCTGCCCGGATTTTTGACCTGCATTTAGACCTGCATTTAAAGTAAAAAGCACCGCTTGGCTTTTGGCTCAAAACGGTGCCTTGGGTGTTAATCTTAGCTTGACTTACGCTTCGTATTCCATTTTCTCCGGCGTCCAGTCCTTGAGGACCCCGAGCATATCGACGGCAGTCTCTTTGGCGCCCTTGAGGTCGTGCTCTTTGTAGTTGCCGCACTCTTCGCGGCGGCTGCCGGGGATCTCTCCCTCAAAATCGCGGATGAACGCGAAGGATTCCTGCACGAGATGCAGGGCATCTAGGCGGCTCACGTTGTCGCGCAGGAGGAAATAGAAGCCCGTGCGGCAGCCCATGGGGCCGACGTAGATGACGGAATCGGACAACGCGGAGTTGCGCGCATACGTGGCGAAAAGATGCTCGAACGTGTGGAGCGCGCCGTTTGAGAGGTAATCTCCGGCGTTCGGCACCTTCATGCGCAGGTCGTAGGTTACAACGTCGCCGTCGATGCGGGAAACATACATGCCTTTTTTGAGCTTATCATGATTGACGGAAAAGCTGGCAATCTTTTTCATACTCTATCATCACTTTCTTTATAAATTCACGGATTTCTTAGAGTATACCACGCTTTTCTTTGAATTTCAATTCCGTCTTATTTTTCGACGGTGACGGTTTTCGGCTCGTAGCCGGCGTGCCAGACAGTCTGCTTCAAAGCGACTTCTTCGACGGGCTTCTTTGTGTAGATACGAGCGAATTTACCGGCGAGGTCGACCTTTGCCATGCAGTCCGGCTGCTCGTTGAACGCGTTTTCAATGTGCATGGCGCAGTTTTTGCAGTGCATACCCTCGATGTCCATGCGGTAAACGTGGTCGTAGTCGTTCACGTTTGTATCCTGCGGCTTGACGTGCTTCACTTCATCGCCGCCACCGCCACAGCAGCCGTTCTTTAATTTCTTGCGGTAGCTGATGACCGCAAAAATACAAATAGCCGCAATGACCACACAGATGATGATCGTAGCAGGGCTGATGTCCGTGCCGGTCGCATTCAAAATATATGTACGCATTTAAACCGCTTCCTTTTGTGAAAATAATTCTTGTGAGAGAAGGCTCTCATATACCCTTTGGGGGTATCTTGATTATATACCTCGACAATATAAAATGTCAAGAGAAAAAGTTAGCGATTTCTAACTTATTTTGAATTCCTATGTTGCTGCGCGTGTGGAAAAATAAAAAATGCCGCCCGACACTGTTCTAAACACAGCAGTCGAGCGGCGTTTTCGTTTACTTTTTACGGTTTCGCGTTCCAGAGGGTAACTTCCCCGGTTTCGCGGGTCTTGTTCATATCGATGATGCGCTGGTTCGACGAGCCGCGAAAGCGCAGGGAAATGTCTTTGAGTTCATCGACGAATGCGCCGTCGACGAGCACGTCGAGCAGGGACAGGAATTCGTCCGTGACCTCGCAGCGGTTGCGGCCGCCGTCTTTCAGCATATCGGTCTCCAGGGTGGAACCGGAATAGCACCAGATGTCCTTTTCGGGGTATAGCTTGCGAACGCGGTGCAGAAACGGCACCAAAGCGCGTTGATTCTGCGGCTCCATGGGCTCGCCGCCGAGCAAAGTTAAACCGTTGATGAAACCGGGTGCAAGGGCTGCGAGCACCTCGTCTTCCGTTTCTTTTGTAAACAGCTTGCCGTAGTTGAAATCCCACGTTTCGGCGTTGAAGCAGTTTTTGCAGTGGCGCGTGCAGCCGGAGACGAACAGCGTGACGCGCACGCCGATGCCGTTTGCGATGTCGGTTTTTTTGATCTCACCGTAATTCATGATGGTTTCCTCTATTCATGAAATACCGCACAAAGCGCCTGCCCTGTGCGGTACTGTTTATTCTTGATTTTGACTCAATTACAAGTGCAGCACGCGCTCTTTGATTTCGGCGGTACGGCCCTGGTTCCAGAACTGGGTGCCGATGTAACCGCAGGTGCGGCGGGCGACGTTCATGGTATCCTGGTCGCGGTTGCCGCAGTTCGGGCACTCCCAGACGAGCTTGCCGTCATCCTCGACGATCTGAATCTCACCGTCGTAGCCGCACTTCTGGCAATAATCGCTCTTGGTGTTAAGCTCGGCGTACATGATGTTATCGTAGATATAGCGGATGATCTGCAGGACGGCTTCGAGGTTATTCTGCATGTTCGGGACCTCGACATAGCTGATCGCACCGCCGGTGGAAAGCGCCTGGAACTGCGACTCGAAGCGGAGCTTTTCAAACGCGTCAATATGCTCGGTAACGTGGACGTGGTAGCTGTTTGTGATATACGGCTTATCCGTGACGCCCGGGATGATGCCGAAGCGGCGCTGGAGGCACTTTGCGAACTTGTACGTAGTGCTCTCGAGCGGCGTGCCGTACAGACCGAAGCCGATGGTGGTCTCTGCCTTCCATTTTTCGCACGCAGCGTTCATGTACTTCATGACAGCGAGCGCAAACGGCGTTGCGCTGGGGTCCGTGTGGGATTTGCCCGTCATGTAGCGCACGCACTCGCACAGACCGGCATAGCCGAGCGAAATGGTGGAATAGCCGCCGTAGAGAAGCGCATCGATGGGCTCGCCTTTTTTGAGACGGGAGATTGCGCCGTACTGCCAGAGGATTGGCGCGGCGTCGGACAATGTGCCCTTCAAGCGGTTGTGGCGGCACATGAGTGCGCGGTAGCACAGGTCGAGGCGCTCATCGAAGACCTTCCAGAATTTCTCCATATCGCCGCCGGAGCTGAGCGCGACATCGACAAGATTCAGTGTGACGACGCCCTGATTGAAGCGGCCGTAGAACTTATAGTTGCCGTTTTCATCCTTCCACGGGCTTAACGCGCTGCGGCAACCCATGACCGGGAAGCAGTTGCCCTCTTTGAGCTCTTTCATCTTCTTTTCGGAGATGTAGTCCGGCACCATGCGCTTTGCGGTGCACTTTGCGGCAAGCTCGGTGAGGTAATAGTATTCGCTGCCGGGGGTAATGTTATCCTCCTGCAAAACATAAATGAGCTTCGGGAATGCCGGGGTAACCCACACGCCCTTTTCGTTTTTAACGCCCTCATAGCGCTGGAGCAGCACTTCCTCGATAATCATGGCGAGGTCGCGCTTTTCGCGCTCGTTTTTCGCCTCGTTCAGATACATAAACACGGTGATGAACGGCGCCTGACCGTTCGTCGTCATCAAAGTCACGACCTGATACTGGATGGTCTGCACGCCGCGCTTGATCTCTTCGCGCAGACGGCGCTCCACCATTTTGGAGATTTGGGCCTCATCCGGGGAAACGCCAAGCTCGCCGATCTCGACTTCGACCTCACGGCGGATTTTCTCGCGGGAGATCTGCACGAACGGCGCGAGGTGTGCGAGGCTGATGCTCTGGCCGCCGTACTGGTTACTTGCAACCTGCGCGACGATTTGCGTGGCGATGTTGCAGGCGGTGGAGAAGCTGTGCGGCTTTTCAATGAGCGTGCCGGTGATGACCGTGCCGTTTTGCAGCATGTCTTCGAGGTTTACGAGGTCACAGTTGTGCATGTGCTGCGCGAAATAGTCCATATCATGGAAATGAATGATGCCCTGCTCGTGTGCTTCGACGATTTCGCGCGGAAGCAAAATGCGGCGCGCGATGTCTTTGGAGACCTCGCCGGCCATGTAATCGCGCTGGACGCTGTTTACGGTTGGATTTTTATTCGCGTTTTCCTGCTTGACTTCCTCGTTGTTGCACTCGATAAGGCTGAGAATCTGGTTATCGGTGGTATTGGCGCGGCGCGCAAGCGAACGCGTATAGCGGTAACAGATATACTCCTTAGCAACATCGAACGCACCCTGCCCCATGATCTGCTTTTCTACGAGGTCCTGTATTTCTTCCACGGACGCTGCACGCCCCATGGCGACGCACGCTCCTTCGACATTTGCAGCAATTGTGCGAATTTGCTCGTTCGTAAGTCTCTGACGCTCGTCGATCTCTTTATTTGCCTTGGAGACAGCGACGATAATCTTAGTGATATCGAACGCTGCTTCCGAGCCGTTTCTCTTAATGATCTTCATGTTCCTTACCGCTCCTTCATACCGCCCGCGGGAGCTGCATGTTTCCAGCCCCTTTGGTTTTCATAATCAGTTTCCATAATTTACTTTATATTGAATATTTATGCGTAACCACAAGATATTGTGTTCGTTTTTGCGGTTCCTGCCGCAAGCACCCTACCAGTATACACCGAAGTTGGCATCTTGTCGAGTAGTAAATGCGCTTTATTTTAAATTTCTTTTTGTACCCTTTTACCCATTGTGCAATAAAGCGTGAAAGGGCACCGCAGAGCGGCGCGGCAAAGCACGGGTTTGGATGTAAAAAAGGGCGGTCATTGACCGCCCTTGCAGGAACCCATGCAACTGGGTTCCCTACGATTTGAATGTCCCCCGGACATTCAAATCAACCTTCCTAATTTTATGTAGGCAAAGAGGTTTCGCTTTCTGATGAAAGCAACTTAGGGCGCTGCCCTAAGTACCTGCAGTCTTTTGAAAAAGGCTGGCGAAAACTTTTGACCACCGTTACGGGAAGTTTCTTTTCTTACTCTTCCTCTGCTTTTTCCGGCAGAAGATCTGTCATGCTTTTGAGGCTGATGCCGAGTGTGGACATATTGTGCAGGAGTGCGGAGGTAGTCGGCTGGATGATTCCGCCTACGCCGAGCAGGATAAGCATGAGGTTGAAGCCGACGATGAAACGGTAGTTGCGGTGGATGCGCGCCATGAGCGCAGTGCTGAGCTGACGCAGGATGACGAGCTCATAGAGATCGCCTGCCGCAACGGTGATGTCCGCGATCTCTCTGGCAATGGCGGCGCCGGTATTGATGGCAACGCCGACACTTGCTTCGGACAGCGCCGGAGAATCGTTCACACCGTCGCCAACCATGATAACGGTGCGGCCCATTTCTTTTTCGCGGCGGATGAAGTTCGCCTTATCCTCCGGCAGCACTTCGGCGTAGAACTCGTCCACGCCGACCTCTGCTGCAACGGCTTCGGCGGTCTTGCGGTTATCGCCGGTCATCATGACAACCTTCTTGATGCCGCAAGCGTGCAGAGCGCGGATGGCGTCTTTTGCTTCCTTACGCAGCGGGTCGGAGATACAGATGACAGCTGCGAGCACACCGGAAATGCACAGATAAAGGTGCGAATACTCGGCCGGAAGTGCGTTGAACTTCGCTTCTTCGCCCTCCGGGATCACGCAGCCCTCGTCTTCAAAAACGAAGTGCGCGCTGCCGATGATGACCTTTTTGCCCTCCACAGTGCTGGAAATGCCGTGCGCGACGACGTATTCCACGCGAGAATGGTACTCTTCGTGGGAGAGGCCGCGGTCCTTGGCTTCGGCCACGACAGCGTTTGCCATGGAGTGCGGGTAATGCTCCTCAAGGCAGGCGGCAAGGCGCAGCATTTCGCTTTCCTCACGGTCGCCGAACGTTTCGATCATGGCGACACGCGGTGTTGCGTACGTCAGCGTGCCGGTTTTATCGAACACAATGGTATCGGCGTTTGCAACGGCCTCCATGAAGCGGCCGCCCTTGACGGAAATATGGTGTGCGCTGCTCTCACGCATGGCGGACAGCACCGCGATCGGCATGGAGAGCTTTAACGCGCAGGAGAAATCGACCATCAGCACGGCGAGCATCTTTGTGACGTTGCGCGTGAGCAGATAGGTCAGCGCCGTGCCGCCAAGCGTGTACGGCACAAGCTTATCGGCAAGGCGGGAAGCCTTGTCTTCTGCGGTGGATTTCAATTTTTCGGACTCTTCGATCATGCGGACGATACGGTCATAACGACCGCCGCCCATGGCTTTTTCGACGCAGATGACACACTCGCCCTCTTCGGCGACGGTGCCGGCATACACGTAGCTGCCGACGGACTTCTGCACCGGCAGAGATTCGCCGGTCATAGAGGCTTGATTGACCAAGGCTTCACCCTCGACGACCTTACCGTCGAGCGGAATCATATTGCCCGTGCGCACAACGATGCGGTCGCCCGCCTGAATGTCGCCGATTGGCATGAGCACCTCGGTGCCGTTCGTCTTGAGCCAGACCTTATCGACATTGAGGGACATGGCGCCCGCGAGGTCGGCAACAGACTTTTTGTGCGTCCACTCCTCGAGAATCTCGCCGAGGCGCAGCATGAACATGACGGAGCCTGCCGTATCGAAATCGCCGCGCACAAGAGAAACAGTGACAGCAGTGGCATCAAGCACAGCAACGGAGAGATGACCGTGCAGCAGCGCCTTAACGCCCTCTTTGATGTACTTTGCGGAGCGGATAATGGCAAGCATCATGCGAATGGGCGCCGGGAAGAACATTTTAGCCATGGCGCGGCGCAGCACCGTAAAGACGAGCTTGTCTTCAAACTCGCGGTTCAATGCACGGGCGGTGTGATCCGGCACAAGCTCCATGCTTTCGGCTTTTGCGAACGAGAATGTCGCGAGCGCACGAATAAGGGATGTGCGGTCGTTTTGATAGACGATGACGGCGTCCTGTGTGCGGTCGTAGACCTTAACTTCCTTTACGCCGTCCACGGCGCGCAGGTAATACTCTAAAACATCGGCTTCTTTCAGCGTCATGCGGCCGCAGACGAGATGTACACGCATGTGCCCGCGCGCTTCATGCAGAATTTTACACTTCATAACTTTATCCTTCTATGCAACAATATATTGGAAGCTCCGAAAAACAGAGCAGATGAACGAAAAAAGAGAGCCGCTTTCGGCGGCTCTCCGGTAATTCAGACCCGGGATAGACCCGCGATCAGGCTTCGGTGGATTCTTCCGCGGAAGCAGCTTCTTCCGTGCATGCGCAAGCTGCATCTTCGATGACCTCTGCGGCAGCATCGGTAGCGCGCTGCTCGTTGATCTCCTTAGCGTCGGTCAGGATGTCGTTTGCGTTCTCCTTGATGGTCGTGACCGTTGTCATGACGCACTCCTTGGCACGCAGAGCAGCTGCAGTGGTCTCGGTGTAGACCTTCTTAGCGTCCTTGCTGCCGAGCACCTTGATGCCGGCGGTACCAAACAAAACACCTGCTGCGAAAAGACCGATTTTTGCCCAATTCATAAAAATACCTCCTGTATTGTGGGCCGCATTTTACCATGCGGCTCATAAAATTATTTTTTCATGTGTCCACTGATGAGAGTCAGCACAAAGAACAAAACGGTAAGCCTTGCAAAATGCTTATGCATTTTCATATTCATTCACCACCTTGTTTGTTCTGGCAAAAGAATAGCACGATTTTTACCTAACTTCAACAGTTTTCACACACAAAACACAATTTTCTATTATTTGTAAAAAACAACCTGCAAGTTAGCAATACCATTTTGGACAATTTGTTAAAACAGAATCGGTTAGTTTAAACAATCACAGGTTTCATGCCGGATTTTGCAGTTTCAGTACAGACGCGCATACGATGTACATACAGCTCAAAAGAAACATTTTGGCAATTTTTGAACCAAAAAGACGAAATTACTCCATTTAGACTTTCGATATAGCTTTCTCTTTCCGCAGCATTGGAATACAACGGTTTACATTGCGCTTATAGGAACAATTAGACGCGCCACAGGTATTCTCTGTTTCCCACTCTGTATGGTACACGAGGACAGACAACAAAGCGCGCAACACGGGAAGCACCCATAAAGGCTGCTCATTACCGTTTCGGTTCTACGTACTCCTTTTGTTTCATCGTTTTTGCACCCTAACGACTTTGTTTTGAGTTAGTCAAAACAAACTCGCAAGCTTATTGTACGCCTACTTCTTTCGCTTGTCAAGAGCCATGTGTAAAAGCAGGCGCTTTTTTAGAACTGAGACCTGTGCGCATGGGCTTCTTCGGTGACACCTTGCGTAAGCCGCTCGAAAAACAGGGTATCCCCTACCACCTTGCCGTGACGCTTATACAAAATGAGCTGCAAAAGCTCGCTTGTTTGGTTTTACAATATCCCTATTGGACGTTTTAGTCCCATTTTTTCACTGAAAACGACGAAAGCACGAGTCATACAGAATGAAGCGTGCAAATATATCGGCGTGAAGCCCGACCTCTATGACCCGGAGATGATCTTTGCGAACACGCACCGCAGCTGCTTCACACCGGAGATGGATAATACCGAGCGCGAAGCGCGCTACAACGGCTGACAGAAAACCGTGCGGCAAGCGCTGACGCACTAAAGCTTATTGAATTTCAAAACGCATATTCGCAAGGCAAAACCGCGAATGTGCGTTTTTTCACTATTTTTACACCTTGCGGTTGACAACGCACGCGGTTTTGTAATAGACTGGAGATAACGCCGAAATGCGGCGAAGAATCTTGGGATAAGAGGTAAGTTTACTATGAAAAAAGGCGCGAAACGCAACCAAATTATCAGCGAGCTTTTACATGTGACGGACGAGGAATTTACGGATGAGGAACTGATTCATCAGCTGATTGCAACGGAAGTCACAAAAAACGCAGACAAGGACGAGCACATGACGTTTGGGCAGCGTGCCGCGGACGCAGTTGCGCGCTTTGCGGGCAGTTGGGCGTTTATTTTCAGTTTTATCGCCGTCATGGTCATTTGGATGGTCATAAACCTCGTTTTGGGTTCGAGAGCATTTGACGAATACCCGTTTATTCTATTAAACCTCGTGCTTTCGTGCATCGCTGCCGTGCAAGCGCCGCTCATCATGATGAGCCAGAACCGCCAAGAAGCAAAAGACCGTCAGCGTGCAGAGAATGACTATAAGATCAACTTAAAAAGCGAGCTCATCATCGATGATCTGCACAAAAAGCTCGACCTTGTTCTGGAAAACCAAAAGAAGATCAACCGCCGCTTGGATAAGATTGAAGCGGAGATTGCGCCGGAAAACAAGGAAAAATAACGCTTTACATATAAAGATTTGGGAGATCGTATTAAAAAAGCATCACCATCCGTAAAAGAACGACGGCGGATATCCCCGCCGTTTTGGAACAGCAAAAAGCAGATGCACCCGATGTGGATTCGGGGCATCTGCTTTTTGCTGTCTTTCGATTTCAAATTTTACTCTGCTTCGCTCAAAAGCATACGGTCATTATCGAGGGCTTTGCCGGCGGCTTGCTTGAAGCGGTCGAGGAGGTCGGCAACAGTCATGTGGGCACGCTCTTCGCCGGTGACGTCCAGAATGATCTTACCGGCGTTCATCATGATGGTGCGGTTGCCGAGCTCCAGTGCGGACTGCATATTGTGCGTAATCATCATGCACGTGAGGTGGTTTTCCTCCACAGTGTTTTTCGTGATCTCGAGCACCTTTTCGGCGGTGGCGGGGTCAAGCGCGGCGGTGTGCTCGTCGAGCAGAAGGAGCTTCGGCGGGTTATATGTGGCCATCATAAGTGTGAGCGCCTGACGTTGGCCGCCGGAAAGCAAACCCACGGGCTGGGTCATGCGGTCTTCGAGCCCCATACCGAGCAGGGAGAGGCGTTCACGAAACGCCTGTCTGTCCTTGCGGGAGATGGAGCTGAGCCAACCGCCGTGCCCCGCTGCGAGCGCGAGGTTTTCTTCGATGGTCATGCCCGGTGCGCTGCCGCGCATGGGGTCCTGAAACAGGCGGCCGATGCTGCGGGCACGCTTATACTCCGGCATGAAGGTGATGTCTTTGCCGTCAAGCTCGACCTTGCCGCTGTCCGTGAAAAAGCTGCCGGAAATGGCGTTGAAGAGCGTGGATTTGCCCGCGCCGTTTGCGCCGATGACGGTGATGAAATCGCCCTTTGCGGCGTGGAAGCTGAGGTCTTCGATCGCCTTTTTGGCGTTGACCGTGCCGGGGTTGAAGGTCTTCGAGATATGCGTGAGTTTAAGCATGGGTGCGCTCCTTTCCGAAACGGCGCTTCAGATACGGAAGCTGTTTTTTGAGGTACGGCCCGGAGATTGCCAGAATGACAATAACGGACGAGACGAACTTGAGCATGAACGCGGGCAGGTTGAATCGCAGCGCGATGGTATACACAAGGCGGAACACGAACGCACCGACGACCATGCCGAAGATACGCAGCGGAATTTTGCCCTTGCCGAAGAACGCGCCGCCGATGAGGAGCGATGCCAGCGCAACCGTAACCATGCCGGTGCCGATATCGATGCTGACAGACTTTTGCGACTGCGCGAGCAAGCAGCCTGAAAGCGCCGTAAACGCATTGGAAATGCACAGGCCGATGATGGTCGTTTTAACCGGGTTGATGGACGAGGAGCGAACCATGTCCGGGTTATTGCCCGTCGCACGAATGGCAAGGCCGAGACGTGTGCGGAGGAAAAGTCCCAAAACGACCGCCACGAGTACAACCGCGATGATGATGACGATAAGCTTATATTGCCCTGCAAGCGGTGTGTTTTCGAGCACCGAACGCATTTTGGTGAAGACCGTATCGGAATTATTGAGGTTCAGAAGCGACGCGCCGTTCATGATGCCGATGTTGACGGAATAAAGCGCGGTATTGACGATGATGCCGGCAAGCAGACTATCAATGCCCATTTTCGTCTGCAAAAGAGCCGTGACAAAGCCGGAGACCATGCCGATCGCCATAGCGGCGGGGATTGCCAGAAACGGATGCCCGGAAAGCGCGACGGACGCGCCGACAACCGCGCCGAGCGTGAAGCAACCGTCTGTGGAAAGGTCGCATACGTTCAGCATAGAATAGCTCAAAAACAGGGCCAAAACAGTCAGCGAGCTGATGAGACCGAGCTCCAGCGCTGTCTGCCCAAGGGTCAGGATTGAATCGAAAGACATACAAAAACTCCTCGTTTTGCAGATTTGTGGTGATATGCCGAAGCCACGCGCCCGAAAACCGGGTGCATGGCAGCGGTGATTGCATTCTTATGGGTAAGTAAGGTATTGATGAAGTATGGTAGTATGAAGTGTTTGAAAGCTTATGGGGTAGGATAAGCTTTTGAGAGGTTTAAATTAAGACTCGAGATCACTGAAGCTCTCTGCGGTCGTGATCTCCTCCACTCTCGTGCAGTACGGGGCAAAAGCTTCGGAGACGGTATCAAAGTCGAGGCCGAGCTTTTCGCAGATTTCGGTGTTGACCGTTGCGGTGCCGTTGTCGAACGTGATGACCGGTGTGGTCGCCGGGTCTTTGCCTTCGGTGAGGATGGAAGCGATCATATCTGCGGTCTCACGGCCGAGATTTGCGTAATCGACGCCGTAGCCGAGGAACGCGCCGTTGAGGGCGAAGGAATCGGCGCCGGTGTAGTGCGGGATGCCTGCGTCAGCAAAGGTCTCGTAAATAGCGAGCTCTGCCTTCATGATGGTGTTATCAGTCGGGGTGAACACGGCGTCTACACCGTCGGAAACGAGTGCCTGTGCGGCGAGCGCGACTTCTTCGGCGGTCGTTGCGGTGCGCTCTACATATTCAACACCTTTGTCGTCGAGGTACGCCTTTGCGTGCTCGATGGCGGCGGTGGAGGAATCCTGTCCTACGTCGTACAAAAGGCCGATCTTCTTGGCATCGGGGTTCTGGGCGAAGATAAGGTTCATGACGGAGTTGGTATCGAGGTTATCGGAGGAGCCCGTCACGTTGCTGCCCGGCTCTTCAAGGGAAGCGACAAGACCCGCGCCGACCGGGTCGGACACGGCGGCGAACACGACAGGCGTTTTGCTGTCTTCGGTTGCGGACTGCATCGCCATGGCGACCGGGGTCGCGACACCGACCATGAGATCTACGTTATCGGCTGCAAAGTTTGCGATGATCTGATTCATGACATTCGCGTCGGCGTTACAGTTGTCGTACTTCACGTTGATTGTGATGCCCTGCTCGCTTTCGATCTCGGCGAGACGTGCATTGATGTTCTCAACGATCTGGTTTAAGGAAGCGTCATCGACGTAATTGCAGATGCCGATGGTGTACGATGCGCCGGAAGATTCTTCGCTTGCGGTGCTCTTTTCACTCGACACACTGCTTTCGGAAGCGGCGGACGAAGAAGCGTCGCTTGACGCGGAGGACGTGGAAGAAGCTGTGCTCTGACCGCTGCAAGCGGCGAGGCTGAGGGTCATAGCGGCAGCGGTGATCATGGCAAATACGTTTCTGAGTTTCATAAATTTATCGATCCTTTCAGGTTTGTTTTAATGCGTTCAAATGCGGGTTCAAAATTTCAGATGCAGCGCGGCTGCGCCATCGTTTTGTGTAAACAAACATGAAATAACCTCCCTGAAAAACAAAAAATCCTGTCCCTGCAATCACTTGCTGGGACAGGATCAAAATTCCTGCGGTGCCACCCGGCTTGGTATGTGAAACACACACCCTCTTACGCGTACCATCATACGCAGACCTTTGCTCACGGAGAGCCACACTCCGTCTCACATACTCGGGAAATCCTTTTCTGTTCGCCCTCAGAAGTCCATTCCGCTTTATCTTTCCGCCGTGATTCCACCATCCACGACTCTCTGTGAGAAAAGTTGCCTAAAGCGTACTCACTCTTCCTCAACGGTTTAGTGCATTGTAGCACACATTTTTTCGGTTGTCAATTAGGTTTTTGAAAAAATTTTGATTTTTTGTAAAAAAGATAAATTTTTTCAAAAATGGCCCATCAGCAATGCTCAAGATTTATAAGCCACTCGGCGCAGGCGTTCTCTACGACGAGCCTTGCCGCAAGGGCGGAATTGCCCGGAGCTAAGCCACACCCACCGCTCGTTGCGAGTGGCAGAGTTCATATCGCCTGATTATGCAAATCGTATTGCGGTCATCCTGTGACCTTTTTGTTATTCAAATGCAGCACGCGGCCGCACTTTTCGGAGATGAACGCGTCGTGCGTGACGATGATGCAAATCTTGTCCTTACAGACCTGCTTTAGAGCCTCAAACATCCCCTCCGCGGAGGCTTTATCGAGGTTTGCGGTGGGCTCGTCGAGCACGAAGACCGGGCGGTCGTCGTAGAAAATGCGCGCCAAAGCGACCTTGCGGCGCTGACCGCTGGAGAGATTTTTGCCCTCCGGCTCGATCTCGTACTCCGCTGTTTTTTCGTTTACGAACTCCGTGAGGTTGGCGAGTTCGACAGCCTTGCGGAACTTTTTCTCGTCAAACGGCTGATCCATGCAGATGTTTTCTTTGAGCGTGCCCGCGAAAACGGAGACGAAGCCGGAATCGTAGCTTAAATAATTCCGAATCTCCGCGCCGTGCACGGTTTTATTGCCGATTTTGAGCTCGACTTCGCCGCCCGTGGGCGTATAAAAGCCGATGAGCAGCTTTGTGAGCGTGCTTTTGCCGCTGCCGTTTTCGCCGGTAAGCGCGACGATCTCGCCCGTGTGCACCTGCGTTTCGGCGTGGGACAGGATAACTTTTTCTTCGTCATACGCAAAGGAGAGGTCTTTGGCGGTGAGCGCTGCGCTGCCTGCATTTTGGACAGCGGGCTTTGCGGTTTGTGTGCTATTTTCGGTGGGCATGGAGAGGATCTCCCCGATGCGGTTTGTGGAGACCTTCACTTCGTTGACCTCGGCCATCCAGCCCGAAATGTGCAGGAACGGGCCGTAGAAGAAGCTGACGAGGTTCACGACGGCGATGAGCGTGCCGACGGTGGTTTCGCCGCGCACGACGAGAAATGAGCCCATGCCGAGCGCGATGATGAACATGCCGACGCCGAGGAAGTTATTGAGAAAGCCGATGGCACCCTGCAAAACGCTGAGTTTGCCGACGTACTTCTGCTTTTGCGCGTATGTATCCCCCACGCGCTTCTGCACCCAGCCGAGCACGCCGTAGGACTTAAACAGCATGTACTGGCTCAAAAACTCCTGTAAGATATTGCGGTTTTTGTCTTCGTTCTGCATGATCTGAATGCTGTTCATCTCAAGCTTCGGGGAGATGCGGATCATGGTGAAAATCAAAATCGGCACGACGACGATCATGACGACCGCGAGTTTCCACTCGAGGAGGAACATCAAAATAAAGCTGACGACGAACGTGAAGCTCTCGAAAAAGATGCTCGGGATGAGCGTTTTGGAGTAGAAATTCGAGAGGGTCTCCGCGTCTTTTGTCATGCGCGTGAAGTAGTTATCTGCCGCGCCGCTGTCGAACGTCCTAAGGTCTGTGCGGTATAGGTGCTCCACCATGGCGCTGCGCAGAGAAAGCTCCATGCGGCAGGAAAGCTTGCCCTGCAAAACGGACGTGACGACCTGCGAGATGCCGAGCACGAGCAAAACGCCGACCGCGATGATGAGACATGTGGTGAGCGGCATGGCGCTTGCGTTTGTGGCGATGTCGAGGAACATTTTCATCAAAACAGACACCGCGATGACGGAAACGCCCAGCAGCACGGAAAAAATGACGAGCAAAATAAACTGCGGAACGTTTTGACGGATGAGGTGAAGGGAATGCCGGTTCTGCTCTTTCTTCATTTCAAAATCTCCTTTTTGTTGTCTGAACTCATCATGTGACAACATGAAAATTCAGCCGTTTATTTGTTTTTGTGCAAAAGATCGACTTGCTCTCCCGTTTAACACCAGTATACTACATCATCAAAAATTTGTCTATTTTTTTTGCAAAACCATCTATTTTCACAATCAATTCGTCGAAATTTCCGCAAAATGACGAAAACCGACGGCAGGGGCTTTTTCGCACCGACATAATCCCCTGCGATGCAGCCCAGAAGCACCGTGACGGCACCGCCGAGCGGCAAGACGAAAAGACCCTTTAAATCAACATTCCAGATGACCATGAGCGCTATGAGCGCGCCCGCCGTAAGCAGGGCCGCGCGCAGGGAGCGCTACAGCAGATACACTGCTTTGCTTTCGTTTTTTTCCGGGTAGACCGTAACGGTCTACGGATGTTTCATGCGCGTCCCCTCTCTCAGCACAAAATGCGGTAAACTTCATCTTCGATTCGCTCGGCAGGCAGCTCTACCACTTCGCAGCCGCCGCCCACCGCAATATGCTGCAATTTGCCGCCGGACACCGCACTGATAACGGTAGTGCCGATGCGACCCTCAAGCGGTTTTAAAGACGCGGTGTATTGACCCGCGGCAAGCAGCTTTTTATCGGAATTTACGATGATGTTCAGGTTAACGTCCTTGCCTTGCTGACCACCGGGGCGGACACGCATAGAAACGCGAATGCTGTGCGCATCATGTAAAACGAGCACACCGTTAATCATCATGAGCAGCAATAAAACGATCAGCACCGTCAGCAAAAACGGCTTACTGTATAGGAACAGCAGCACTGCTGCCGTCAATAGGACAAGCCCATAAGCCAGTCTGTTTTTCCACATATCCGCTTACCTTTCCGTACCGGGCTTGATCTGCTGCAAAATCTCAGCCAGAATATCGCGCGCCGTTATGCCGTCCACCTGTGCCTGCGGGCGCAGAATGAGACGGTGTGCGCAGACATCGAAAAACACGCTCTGCACGTCTTCCGGCACCACGTAGTTGCGCTCGCGCAGAACGGCACCGGCACGCGCCATTTTGACGAGCGCGGAAACGCCGCAGCGCTCGACTTATTCTCCCCCAAATCGTTCCGCCGCATTACACAGGGAACTGAACACAAATAAAGCCGGTCCATAGAACCGGCATAGTTGTTAAGTCATATCAATCGAGCTTTTCGATGGCCTCCACGATCTCCTTCTGATCTTTGCAGACCTCTTCAAAAAGCGATTCGTCCGTCAGCGGAACGGCACCGCGCACGGCCTCCGTTAAAGCGGATGCCGATTTTTGCAGGCGGTCGAAGCCGAGGTTCTGTGCCACACCCTTTAAGGTGTGCGCCGCAATGAAAACATCTTTCCAGTTTTTGGCTTCCACAGCTGCTGTAAGCCGGTTATAGGTCGGGTCGTTTGCGTATTTGCGCACGAACTTGCCGATCATTGCCTCATTCGGGATGCGTTTCATCACGTTTTTGAGGTCGCCGCCGATTTTCTGATATAATTCTTCAAGCTTCATAATCTGTCACCTTTCTGCAATTCCTATCTGCATGCCGCATGATTTACATTCGCGTGTTTCGCTTTATTTTCGTACATGCGCAGGTCTGCCTGCCGAATGGCTTCGGAGAGCGGGTGTACGCGGTATACGCCGCCAAGGCTGACATCAAGCTTCACCTCGGGGTAATCCGGCAATTTTGTCTCCTGCACGGCGCGTCTGAGCTGCTTTAAACGCTCATAGAAAACCTCTTCGCCGATCTTGGAGAAGATGAGGAGGAACTCGTCCCCGCCGTAGCGGATGAGCGTATCGCTGCCGCGGATGCCGGAACGGATTGTATTCGCGATGGTTTTCAGCGCTTCATCGCCCACAGGGTGGCCGTATGTATCGTTAATCTGCTTAAAAAGGTCAACATCCACGATTGCCACGGCATCTGCGCTTTCCAAATTGGACTGGAAACTCTCAAGATACAGTCTCGTGTACGTTCCGGTCAGGGTATCGCGGTAGAAGTTCATAAACGAAGAACGCGTTGGCGCATCGTTGTCGCCGCCGCAGCGTGCGCACTCCGCTTCGTCTTCATGCGAAGCAATCTCCAGTGTGCAGGTACGTCCGTTGACGTTGATATGTTTAGAAAGCACGAAGTACATTTGCCTGTCACGCATTTCAAGCTTGGTGACCCACTCTTTTCCTTCCAGAGAGCGGGAAGAAATACAGTTTTCGCACGGCTCGTTTCTGCCCCAAATTTCATAGCAGTGTATCGGCGTAGTGATTACTTTGCCGTCTTTATCCAGCTCAAGGTTCTCATTCGTTTTCGGATCAACAAGGCGCACAACCTCAAACACGCGGCTCAAATCTTTCAAAAGGTGAGACACACTATATTCAGAGCATTTTTCGAGCACATCTTCTCCGCGCCGCACCATTTCATCCTGAATATCTTCAAAGTGTCCGAGCACGCCGGCATATTCTTTGTGTTTCGTTGTCCAAAGCGATTTTGCCGTAAGGCGCTGCCAGCGATATTCCCCGTTAACGGGGATCTGCACAATCATTTTCACTTCCGGTCTTTCCGGCGTTGTTGCTTTCAGCTTTTCACGCAAAGCGATCCAATCCTTTTCAGAGAGCAGCGAAACGTCGTTCCATTCCGTCAGATACATGGATTTTTCTCGTTGATCGACCGGCGCATTCCAATCTTTGAGATGTACGGTATTTGTCCAGTGGTCAAATTCAAACTGGATACCGCCGCACTGCTCTGCGAAGAATTCCGCCTTTTTCTGCTCGAAGGTGAGCAGGCTGTGCGCACGGTTATCAGGCGTAAGCTCTTTTTGCTCGAGCATTTCATCGGAAAGGCGCTTTGCTTCCTGACGGTAATCGAACCGTCTGGGGTCTGTGTGCATGTTCTCAAAAAGTTGATCCTGCACGTCCAAAAGACACTGTATCAAAAGCGGATTGAAGGCGCCGCATTCGCCGTTTGTAATCATTTTAATAGCGGTCGCGTGGTCGAACGACTTTTTGTAGCAGCGTTCGCTTGTAAGCGCGTCGTACACGTCTGCCATGGCGACGACCTGCGCGGAAATCGGAATCTCATCGCCCTTGAGACCATCCGGGTAGCCGCGGCCATCCCAACGCTCGTGATGCCAGCGGCAGATCTCATGCGCCAGATTCATCAGCGTTTCGGATTGCTGCATACCGATGTCGCACAGCATCGAGTCACCGATGGCGGCGTGACTCTTCATAATCTCCCACTCTTCGGGGTCGAGCTTGCCGGGTTTATTTAAAATCGCTTTCGGAACGCTGATCTTACCGATGTCGTGCAGTGCGGAAACCGAAGCGATCATAGAGATATCCGTTTCCGTCAGCGGGTATTTATCCGTGATCTCAATCAAGCGGCGCAGGAGAATGTCCGTCATCGTGCGCACATGCAGAATATGCTGGCCGCTTTCGTTGTTGCGGTATTCGATAACATGGCTCAAAATATTGATCATCGTGTTGTTCGTCTTTTCACGCTCGTAGACCTGCTCCTCCACAAGGCGCACAAGGCGCTTTTGGCGGACATACAACATGAGCGTATTTTCGACACGGCGACGGACGACCGTCAGATCGAACGGTCTGCTGATGTAATCCGAAGCGCCGAGGTCATAGCCGCGGCGGATGAAATCCACATCGCTTTCGGACGAGATGATGATAACCGGCACCTCGCTGATCCAATGCCGCAGATTCATAATCTCCAGCACGCCGAAACCGTCCATTTTCGGCATGTTGATGTCAAGCATCACGAGGTCGATATCCTCGTTTTTTTCGAGGATATCGACGGCTTCTGTGCCGTCTTTTGCCATGACATATTCGTATTTATCGCTGAGTATTTCCTCAAGGAGCATTTGGTTCATTTCCGAATCGTCCGCGATGAGTATTTTTTCCTTTAAACTCATAGATTTCTCCTTGCAGCGCTTTCTGTTTCGTCTCACAATTTATTCTTTATCGGAAAGCGCTTTCATTTTTACCGATAGAATGACTTGCCAAAGACAGAATTCGCTATATTCTCTGCAAATTCGTCAAAAAGTGGATAAAAAGCAGCCATTCTATCTATTCCGTATAACAAAGAACACTATTTAAATACACTGTATTTCTATTTTATCATATTTGCTTTTTACGTGCAAGAAAAATCGCATGAAATCATACTTTTAAAAACAAAGCGTATACAAATTCTTTATTGCAAAAACACCGCGCCTGCGGAGCATTCCGTTTGGCGCGGTGTTTCTCAGTTTTCTGTATTGCGGTTCATGTATTGATACATGTTGGAGTTTTGTTCTGTATTGCGATTGGCTTCGGAAGATTTACCTTTCATTCCGGAAAACAAATACGTACTCCACTCTTTCGTGCTCTTATCGTACACATACTGCACAACATACCAATCCCACCCGCCAATGTTATCAACCTCTGCGGTTGCACTGGCCTTCAACTCTAAATTTGTTTCCATTTCCGCTTCTATCAGCCGTTTGAGTTCTGTATTTCCGCTTTTCCAACTGGCCGATGTACTAGTATTGACATAAACGCCGGGATCTGTACCAAAAAACACAGATGAACTATAATTTTTATCATAGCCGCCCGGATACGAAGTGCCATCACGACACACCAAAACCCATACGCCGGTGCCGTTAGAGTCATCTGCACAAGTAATGGTTCCGTCTGCCACCCACTTGCCGAGCAGAGATTGAATTTTACGCGCGTTGCGGATGTCTTCGGCGCGGGCGCGGCCCTCTGCGGTGTCTTCGGTCGTCACATTGAGCTTTTCCACTTCAAAGGTGGTTTCGGCCAGCGTGTTTTTATTTTCGCTGTCTTTTACGCTCAGCCGCACTGTGAAAAGGGAGGAAACACCGTCATACGTTAAGCTTTCTACCTCAGCTTTAATACCGTAGGGGTACGCCTTTGCGGGCAGAATGTCCTTGCCGCCAAGCTGCACATGCCCTTCCGGCGTAGTGGTAAACGCGGTGTAATCGCCGCTGCCAAACTGCTGGCTGAAAAAGCCCGTAACGCTGCCGCTGCCGTCTACTTTCAGTGTGCCGGAATAGCGCAGCTCATCGCTGATGGTGGTCGTAAGCGTGGAGCACAGCACCTGCGCTTCCGAATATGAAACGGATTTTGCGTAGGAGCGCACGCCGAGCTGCACCCCCAACACCATCACCATGCTGACAAGCACCAAAATGGCGACTGTGCAGAGCATTTCCACGAGCGTTAAGCCTTTTTTATCTTTCAGCTTCAAGTTTCCGCCCCCTGCTCTTTGCTTTCCCTGTAATACGTGTAGCCGTTTTTGCTTGTGTATTCATCGACTTGAACATAGATGATTTTTGTGGCACTGTTGTTATCCTTAATGGTCAGCGTTTTGGTTTCGCTGTCCTTGTCGGCATTCTTATACGTTAAAGCCACATCGGTTTTGCGCACCTTGGCATTTACCTTGGAGGCCGTGGAAACTGCGGTGGAGAGAAAAAGCATAACGAGCACCACGACCAAGATGGCCATGAGCGTTTCCACCAGTGTTTCCGCTTTTTGTGAACGCAGCTTTTTCAACCCGCTACCCCCTTTTGCAGCTTTGCCTTATTCCATTCGAGTGTTCGGGTGACGACCTGTGTGGAGCCCGTATCGCCAGAGGTTCTTTCCTCCGCCAATTTGCCCTCCATAGTCAACACCATGCGGCAGGGGTGTTCGGAACCCACACCGTTTGTGAATGTTGCAGTGAGGTTATACACCTTGCTGCTTTCGTCACTGCCGGTGCCGACTGATACAAGGATTTCTGCCGATACATCTTCATAACCGTCTACGGAGAACGTGTAGGTCTTTGCGTAAGTGGACGTCGTGTTCATACCTATAAACCGTGCGCCGATGTCATTGATCATATCTCCCACCGCACATGTGGCCTTTATCGTATCATTCGTCGTAGTGGTCGTTCCATCCGTATGCGTCACCGTGGTCGTAACATTTTTATACCGGCCCGTAAGGCTTTGGAAATCGTCGCGCACGAGCTCGGCGGCAGAGCTGACCGCGAGGTAGGCCTGCTGCTGTTCTTTTTCCGAGCGCTTATTTACGGCGGCGCTGGTGGCGGCGGAGATGATGACCGCGCTCACCATGATACCGACCAGCATAAGCAGCAGCGCCATCAGCATGGAAGCGCCCCTTTGGCTATTCAGTTTTCTGCGGATCGCCTGCATTTTCGGCACCTGCCTTTTTGTTGATTTACGGTTCAACGGTCTCGCCGCCTGCTGCGGTATCTTCCCAAACGGCGTAGAGAGTGAGTTCGGTCTTCTTCTCCATTGCCATAGAATCTATGATGCTCTTGATTGAGCTCATGTCTGCATACTGCTCTGCATCCGTAGCCGTCAACGCCCAGCCCTTAAAGGCGGATGTTCCTGTGAACGTATTCGGCGGAAGGGTGTCCGTTGTTTGAATCTTATCATAAGCATACGAAACAGCAGGCATCATGCCCGAGCCGCCGTTGGCATTAAACCGGATGGTATAGGTGTTCGGAACCGCCTTGATCTCGGTATCTGCGAAAATCTCGGGGAGATTATCAAAGTCAAACGTATAGCCTAAAATAGCTGTTGCCAACTTGTTCTTTTCTTCTTCCGTTAACGTCGGCTTTTCTCCGTAAGATACCTTTTTCTCCAGCACCGAATCGCTGTTTACCGTTACAAACTTCACCTTATACTCATTGGAAACAATAGTGTACGGGGTGGTGAGGTTGTAGGTCACGTCGCCGTTTTTGAGGACAATCTTTAGGGTGATCTCGCCTGCCGCGGCGGATTCCACCTTTACGGCGCGGTATTGGAACTTCGTGTCGTTCGTTTTTGTCGTCCACTGATCGCTTACCGTCACTTTGTAGGTGTGATTTTCATCGGTCGTGATGCCGTCTGTGACCACGGTGTAGGTCGTTTCCCCTGCGGTGATCTCGATTTGATCGACCGTAAAGCCGGTCAAATCGGTATACTCATCCGTTGCGTAGAGGAACAGCGCACTTCCCTGCATGGCGGGGCGGTTTTCCGGGTATTCAACGGTCGTACCGGTGTAGGAGGTCGTGGATTTTTTCGGCGTGTGCGGCAAAGAAATCTGGTTATAGACACTGCCGTTTGTCAGGCCAAGCACATCACTTGGCTTTGTTGTAGCGCTGATATACAGCGTAGCCGTGACCTCTTTTGCGGGCTCCGCGGCAGTTGCCGCGCTGTACGGATATGTGCACGTGATGCTCACCGTGGCTTCGCCCGCGGCAAAGCCGGTAAGCGGCAAGGAGAACGTGCCGTCTGCGTTCAGCTTGACATCGTCCTTGCTGCACTCGATGACATCCTGCTGCACGCCGTTGTTATCGACAGCAATCTCCCATCTGAGCGTCTTTTCGGTCTCGGCAAGCAGCTGCTTGTCGTTTGCGTCCTTTACGGTCAGCGTGATCGTATCGGTGTCGCCGGAATAAACCGAAATGTTCGTAGAAGAAGCCTCCAGCTTGAGCGATGCCGTAACTTCGATTGTAAGGCGCGCGATGTAATTGCCGAGCTTCGCCTCTGCGACGACCGTGCCGACATTCTGCCCGATGAATGTGACATCGTAGCATTTATTCGCATCATTATACACAATGCGGCTGACTATTGCTGCGGCCTTATCGTTTGTGAGTTCGTTTCTGTTTTCGTTGTACAGCTTGATTTCCGGCGGCTCTGCGCTCGTATCTACGTCGCTGCTGGCGATAAGCAAATGTGTCTGCAAAAGCGCCTTGCCGTCTTCGTTGTCGTTCAAAGTGCTGTCTTCCGCTTTCGTTTTGATATCCGCAAGCAGGTCGAGCTTCCGGGAATTTTCTTCCCATAAGAGACCGATGCGCGGCCAGCGGCCGTAATGCAAATTGACTGTGCTGCCGAAGATATCGGTCTGTGTCAGAACCGTCGGGAACGGATAGTTAAGTCCCTGCAGCGCCGTATCGTTGCCCGGGAAGCTATACTTGCCGTCGATATTCTGCCCCTGCTCGGTGATGGTGACGGTGGAGAAGCTCTTATAGCTTGAGCCGGACTGGTAGTTCTTGTTCAGTTTCGTTAAGAATTCGCTGCTCTGCATTTCGGCATACGTTACGTATGGGGTGGAATCATTGAACAACTTGATCTCACGCCCCTGCAAATCCTGATGCGTCATGTTCAGGTTCAGGTTATACCAACTTGAGGGAGTTTTATTGCCATTGCCATATTTGCGGTAATCATCTGTATTTAATACGGCGGATTCAAGTGCATAGCAGTTATGAATCTCGATATAGTCGTTTTTAACATTCGAGAACTTTTCCTGCATTTCGCCATTGGAGGCGATTGCCTGCGTACTCTTTATAATATTTTGCTCGTTGGCTTTACCACGTTTTGGCATCTCAACATAACTGTAGCAGTTTTCAACCTTGAGCACACGACTCACATCACCAACCAAAGTTGCTAAGCCGCCGCTGTTTCGCATGACAATACCGCCAACAAGGCCGCCCATCCAGATATTCGCACCCCCATAATAGTTATTATACCAAAATTTAGCTGTGCTTCTCATAGAACCGCCAGCATAACAATATCGCACTGCGCCACGAGAAACACCGGCAATACCGCCGACACGCAGATTTTGATAAGCGCCATTATAGCCGATATTGATAATAATATCTGTTACAGCGGAGCAGTTTGTAATATCCATGTTTGTCATGCCGACAAGACCGCCAACACTGCCGCCGCCCCAACCCGGGGTTTTTGCATGGTTATCCTGAATGATATAGCCGGAAACCGTGCAGTTTGTAAATACACTTGCAGGATTGTCTCTGCCGGCCGCAAAGCCGACAAGGCCGCCAACGCAGTACCAGCTCTCACCATCCTTTGTAGCTTCGATTACATTGCCTTCATCCGAGTATACGACCACATTTTTAACCGTTGCGCCGACCGTAATGCCAAAAATACCAACACATTCCGCATTGCTGTGAATTTCAACATTTTTGATCGTATATGCCTGTCCGTCATAATGAGAAGCAAAATATGACATTGTCGGATCAGCGTTTGCTGTACTGCCTGCATTATCATACATGCTTCCGATAGGCGTGAAGTTCTTGTCCTTACCAAGTGTACTGTATTCTGAGGAAGCATTCAAATCGTGTGTTTGATTCCAATACAGCTCTTTGCCGCTTTCCGATACCGTGTGAGTATCGCCGTAAACCTGATACGTGTATTTATCCTTAAACGTATTCCAATCCCCTTGGTTCTGAGACACAATGGAGGTGTTTGTATTGTGCTTTCCGGAATTCCAGTTGATAAACTGTAACTGCGAGACGGAGCGAATCTCGTAAGCGTTGCCGTTAGCGCCGGGTTCGGTGTCACCTGTTTTTGTCATTTTGTTCTGTACTTCGGAGCTATCGAGGCTCATAGAGTTTGCAAAGAACGGGTTGACGGTGTAGGTGTATACGGTAGCATCCGTTCCGTTGCCGTACTCCAGCTGCCATGTGCCGTTTGCGTTGTTACCGATCAAATACATTTTGTCTTCACCGGTTTCATATGCGACAAACGTATAGCCGGGCATCTGCTTACCGAGCGCTTCGCCGGCTTCTGCATTTTCTGCAAGGCTCATGAAGTTTTCATTGAAGTTCACAGCACCACTTAATGAAGTCTTCAAATTATTGCTGTTCGCATAGAAATAGCCGTAGCCGTAATGCGTTACAACGCCGCCGTCGTCGTGCTCTTCACAGAGAGAATCGCCCTTTAAGATGTCGTTGTTTGCGCTGGAAATTTCATTGCCCTGGCTTGTGCCCACGTAGCTGAAGTGGTAGCCGCTGTTGCTGCCGCTGTCTTCATATTCCCAGTAGAACACACCGAGCGTACCGATGTCCTTCTGCACGGGCCAATCGCCGTAATGCACGGTCTGCCCTGCTGCATTGCGCACGACTGCCGGGTAGATATAATAATCGCCGGTCGTTTCTTTGAAATTATAGGTGCAATCTGCCTTTTTGAAATTGTTGATTGTTTTGTTTTGCAGCTCGCTGCCCGTAAGGGGCTCACCCGCCGCGTTATCTTCGAATTCGTTCTTGGAGGTGTTGTAAGCATAAAGCGTGCCTCTGTACGAATACGTGCCGCCGTCCAGATAATAGCACTGGTATGCCGAACCGCCGGTATGCGTAAAGCCGTAGGACTCCGCATCGCCGGAAGCTGTCAGCGCCGTAGCGCTGTAGCTGCGGCGAATCATGCCGCTGGCGTTGTTCGCCGCAAAGCCCGCGACCCACACGGTGCTGTTTCGCGCGCCGCGCACCTGAATGCTGCCAAGCGCGTAGGAATCCGAAATAGAGGCGTGGTTCACGCCCGCAAAGCCGCCCGCATAGGTGTTAGAGTTCGTATTTGCAAAGCGAATGGACGGGCAGTCCGAAGCGCTGTTGCGGATGGTGCCGTAGTTGCTGCCGACAAAGCCGCCGAGCGAAGCCGTGCTGGCGCTGTAACCGTAATACTCCATGGTATAGCCGGAAACCGAGCAGTTTGAAACCGTGCCGCGGTTATAACCGACGAGCACGCCCATGCTGACGCGCGACGCACTGCCGGAAGCCGAATTACCGCCCTGCGCATTGACATAGGCCACCGTGTTACTGCCGTCGCCGACAAGGAACACATTGCGCACCGCGGCAGCGGACGACGTATAACCGAACATGCCGATGTAAAGGGAATTTGCTTTAAAGGAAATTCCCTCTATCGTATTGCAGCCGCCGTTATACACAGCCGTAAACGGCTTATCCCCTGTGCCGATCGGCGCCTGTGTGCTGACAGTAGCGGTAACAACGTCATCATATTTTGTCCACTCATACCTGTTGTAATCAATGTTGAGTTCCTGACGGAACACACTGTCCTTTACGGCATCCGCATACTGCGGGTAGTAAAGGCTCAACGCATACAGCTGGCGGGCGGAGCGGATGCAGACCGTTTCCGGCGCTTGCGGCTTATTTTCGTTGACCGTCACCGTTTTTGCGAAATGCGGATTGTAGTAATACTCCGTATTCGTGCTGTTTGCGGTGTCTTCTATCGTGATCTTCTGGTAGAATGTATCCGGCTCTGCGGTGTCGATATAATCGGTGTTGACGACCTCTTTTGAGAGCGGATAGAGATAATACTTCGTATTTGTCGTGTCGTCAGTCGTTTCAATGGCGCTTTTAAACGATACCTGTGCCTTTTGGTCGTTTGCATACGTCACGGTAACGTTATCGGACGCATTTTTCTTTTCGATATACGCCAGCGCATAGCCGTCGCCGACAACAAACTTACTCGTTTTGAGCGTGGAAAGGTTCGCGCCGTAGAAGCCGTAGGTTTTGTCTTCGTAGCGCTCGTAATAAACCAGTGCGCCGGATTCAAACTCCGCCTGCCAGTCACCGTAGTGGTTCAGCTTTTCAAGGCGCGGATACGTGTAATACGTAAGGCCCTGATCCATCAAGTTATACGGAAACGTAGCCGCGCCGGAGGACGACGTGAACGCCTCGGAGATTCCTTTTGCAAAGCCCGATTCACTGAGTTCTTTATAGGTTTTCGGCTTGGTTTGATTGTCGTTTTCCCACTTGCTTGTGCCGTCTCCGGAAAGACCGCCGTCTGTCAGATAATATACGTTTGAGGCACTGCCCATTGTATTGACCGTGGAATGGACCTTGGCGTTTTCTTCAACATTGTAAACACACGCAGAATAACCGCCTGTGGCGATCACATTGGAGCCGCCTACTAAGCCGAAAGCATCGACGGTCGCCGTTTGGTAACCCGCTGCATAGAAATCCTTTAAAGTGATAGAGGTTCCCGTTGCGGCTACTTCAGACCCGCCCTCTGCCTTTGCGATAAGGCCGCCCGTTCTGGCTGCCTTCAAATAGCAATCCGCATAGGAATCGGTTATCGTTGCCGCATTATACACGGCACCGATAAGGCCGCCTGCTGCGCCGCCGTCTGCACGAATGACCGTAGACGCGGAGCTGTCCGTAACGGATACGCTGCCCGTTTTCGTCACCATGCCGATAAGTCCGCCTGCGATCTGACCTTCAATCCACGGCTGCACTTTTTCCGGGAAATCGACCGTTTCGATATCTGCGAGGTCGCCTTTTTTGGAGCTGAGGTATACACGGGTATTTGTGATTTTCACGGTATCGGAAACAGAACCGATGAGCGCACCGACGTTCTGGCCGCCATCGATCTTCATACCGGTGAGCGTCACGTTTTTGATCTCACCATTAAATGTACTGAACAGACCAACATCACTCTTAGACGTATCTGTAATATGCAAATTCGAGATAGAAGAATACAGCTTTACGTTATCGACCTCGGAATAGCCGTCATAGCTTTTGAGATTCTTATTTGTGATGGGCGTAAAGGTGTCGCCGTAAAAGGAATACCAGTCTTCGTTGTCGGCAGTATCATCCGCAAAGGAAAGGTCGCTGACCTGCACGGCGCGGGTAATCGTATCGGAAACATGGGAGGCCTCGTCCAAATTCTGTAAATGGCGGCCGTAGGCGATGAGCGCCGTGCCGGCCGGGGTGCTCTCGGCATAGCGGAACAGGCTGTTCGTTTTGCGGGTGTAGCTTTTGCCGTCCACATTGGCGTTTTGGCTTTCTACGGAAAGCGTGACGGTGATGTCTGTGCCGCACGCAAGCTTATGGTCGGTCTGATTATAGAAGCGCGTCTTTTCGCTTTCCAAGCTATCCATAACCCACGTGTAGTACCAAGTTTTGCTGTTCAGCTGGCGAAGCTCGCTGTATTTTACAACCTTTACATATTCGTTCCGGCCGTCCGAAACCTTGATATTGAACGTCAGCTCATCGGCATAGGGGTTGTTGCAGTAGAACGTTGCCGTCAGCTTCTCGCGGTTATCGATGGAGATGTCCGGCTTTAGAGTGTCGGTTGTGCCGGAGATTACACGCGCGCCGCCGTAGTAGCCGATCTTCGCGCCGTTGCGCAGACGGGTCTGACGCACACGCATACGGTTTAAGTATGTGGGCAGCGTGGTGGAGACATCACCGCTTGTGATCTCCTCTTCGCTGTAAAACGCGCCGTACACACTGCCGCTTTCGGGGTCGTACTCGATAACCCAGTGGTTGTTCCAAAGCTCGGCATCTACGGAAGATTCCGGCAGAACGGAAGCTGCCGCCTTGCCGACCGCCACGCGGTCTGCGGAAACGACATAGCAGAGCGTGTCTTTTGTGATGGCGTCTTCCGCATCTTCTTCGGGAGCATCCAGCGGAATGAGACCAACCTTTGCAACGCCGTTAACCTTGTTTTCATCGTACTGATAAAGGCTTTCGTAGCCGCCGGCGCGCAGCTCGGACATGCGATTCTGCGCGGCAACGTAAAGGATTTCCGCTTTACTGTCGAGTTCCTTTTGGCGCAGGTTCTTTTGAATCGTCACAAGCGAGAGAACCGCCACGGCAAACAGCACGATGACGATGGCCACGACGATCAAAAGCTCGGACATGGTAAAGCCGGATTTTCCCTTTCTTCTATTTTTCAAACTCTTCCTATCCCGTGAAAAATTCATGCGTTTTGCTCCTGAGAAAAATATGGAAACCGTAAAACGGTATAAGTCTTTTTAAACACAGAAAACCGGCAAGCAAAAAACAGCTTCCGGCCTGTGTTGCACCAGCTATTTTTGAAGTTCAAAATACGTAATATACAGGTTTACCTGCACATTGCCGGAGCTGCCGGAATTTTCAAACTGCACGCTGATGTCCGATATTTGGTTTGTAAAATCGCTGTTGTGCAGCGCATCAATGATGGCGCGCGTTTCGGCGTAGGTGTTCGTTGTAAAGGTCATGTTGATGGGGCGGCACATGATGTAGCCATCGTTCAGTGCCGAGACCTGACCGAAATCCAGCGAATAATCGACGGAAGCCGAAAGAATGCTGTTCAACTCAACGAGCAGCTTGCCGGAATTGTCATAATTCGGGATGGGCGTGGGGTCGCCCGCGGCATAAATTTCCTCGAGCTCCTTCTGCATCTGGTTCATGCGCGTCAAAAGCTCGGTGTTCTGCAAAATCTCGTCCTGCTCCGCAGCCGTTTCGGACTGATACTCGTCGATGGAATTGTTGATGGGCTCCAAGATGAGCTTAAAATATGCGATGACGATGAGCAGCACGGTGAGGACGAGCAGCATCACTTTTTCGCGCGTTGTAAAGGCTCTTTTCATGCTGTGGCCTCCCCTTCCGCCGTGTCAGCCGGCTGTAATGTGATCGTCACGGAGAAATCGAGGTCTTCGCCTGCCGTTTTTTCGGTGGAAGCGATTGTAAGGTCAGCAGCCTTTACAATGGGCTGCTGCTGTAAAATCTCAAACATAGCGGAAATCTCCTGCAGATTCATGCCGGACATGGAAACAATCATCACGTCGTCCGAAATGGTGACGGCCTTTATAGTGCCGTAGGGCTGCAGGTAGTTCTCCATGAGGTCGAGCACTTCCTGTCTGTCCACAGAAACGAACGCGCCGGAATCCTCCTGCTGCATCCATTTTCTGGAATAGGTGCGGTACTCCTCTTCGACCTCGGGGTATTTCTCCACGGCGCTCTGCATTTCGGTATACTGGGCATGCACGGTGTTGTAAGCACTTTCTGCGGCACTTTGGCGCGCAAGCTGGTCAAGTACGCCGAATTTCACGACGAGCACCACAAGCACGATAATGACCGCCGTGCCGATAGAAAGCGTCATGACGCTTTGGGAGTGCGACTCGCGCTTTGCAAGGTTGACGGTTCTTTTGGTGGGGTATTTTACGGGCTTTTTGGCGCCGTTCCCCATGCCGAGTTCAAGCTTCATTCCAACGCCTCCTTACTTTTGCAGCGCGCAGCCGATCGCTTTGATGTAAAGCCACGCCGCTTCCAATGCGTCGTGCTGAGGAAGCAGCTCCTCGGCGTTATGTACGTCCAGATCCGTCACACGGCAGATGGCCGCGCGGATCTGATCTACCGCCACACCGCCGCCGCAAAGATAAATTCTCCGGAGCGAGCGCTCGCGGTTATTGTAATTATAGAAGTTGACGGCCTTCATGATCTCGATCGCCATGCGGTTAAACAGCTCGGCGCTCACGTCTTCGGAAAGCACGTCGTTGTAATCGGACAAAATGTGTGCGTGTGCCATGTGAATATCCACGCCGCGCACATCGGAAATCGTCTGCTCAAGGTCGCGCAGGCCGAGGTCGCCGGAGCGCTTCGTGGTGAAATTGCCGTCCTGCAAAATGTGCATACGGATGCCGTTATGGCCGAGGTCTACAAAGCAGTAATCGCTGCCCGCGGGCGCATTTGTGCGCTGCATGTAATCCTCCGTCAGCGCAGCGTAGGCGCATTCCTCCGGCATGGCGACCTTCAAATTGAAGCCCGCACGGCGCAGCATGGCGCGGTATTCTTCCACGGTGCTTTTTAAGGTGGCGCAAACGAAAAGCTGCAATTCTTTCACATTGCCCTCTTCGTCTTTCACCGTATCCTGCACGGCGTAGTCGAAATAATACTTATTCTTTTCCTGCGTCAGGTAATCTTTAAATTCAAACGGCAGGTTATACAACAGTTGGCCGTCCGTCATGGCGGGCACGGTCACGTTGCGGGTGAATACCAGCGTGCCGGGCAGAATGACCGCCGCCGCACCGCGGGAGATGCCGTTTTCTTTCGCCATTTCCTTGATAAAATCCGCCATGGCGTCCATGGAGACGATTTCGCCGCCGGAGACCATATTATCCGGCAATTCTTTCGCCATAACCTTTTTCAGTTTGCCGCCTGTAAAGCATACGGCTTTTACCATGCACTCACCAATGTCGAATGCCGTGATTTGTCCGGGCATGGTACAGACACCTCGCTTTCTTCTTTATCCCTATCCGTCAAGCTGTAAAGCTTTTGTTCTTTATGTTAAAATAAGCTCAAATACACGCCGATGATCTCGCTGCCGCAAAGGAGCGTGAGAATCGCTGCCGCCGAGATGGACGGCCCCCACGGAAAAAGCTTTCCGTCTTCTTCCTCTGCCCCGTCTCCTGTGGTACGTTTTTCCGGGAAGACAAACGCGAAGACGATGCCGAGCACGCACGCGATGAGCAGGCACAGAATGTTCCGCTGCCAGCCGAGAAACAGGCCGGTGAGGAACAGCAGTTTAATATCGCCGCCGCCCATGGCTTCCTTTTGGCGCACTTTTTCGTATAAGAGCACGATGAGCAGTAAACCGCCGCCAACGGCGAAGCCGCCGAGCAGCGCATCCATGAGGTTTTCGAGCACGTTCCCCTGCAAAAACAGGAAAACAACACGCACGACGATCCCCGTCACGATGAAACGGTCCGGGATCATATACCCCTCCAAATCCGTGAATGCAGCGGCGAGCAACAGGCACGCCAGCAAAATGTATTCAAGGGCTTGGAGCGAAATATCATATTTTAGCACGAGCAGCAAAAACGTAAGCGCCGTTAACACTTCCGCAAAGACATGTCCCGCAGAGAGCTTTGCGCCGCAGTATTTGCAGCGGCCTTTGTGCATGATGTAGCTTAAAACGGGAATTAAATCTCCCGCGCCGAGCACGTGGCCGCAGACGTCGCAATGCGAGCGCCCGTGTAAAACAGATTCGCCGTGGACGATACGCCACGCCATGCAGTTGAGAAAGCTTCCCATGCACGCGCCGAGAATCCCCGTAAGCACACAAATATAAACCGTGAGAGCGGGTGAAACCCAAAGCATACTACGTCCCCTTTTTTATGAAAACCTAAAGTGAAAAATCAAAAGAACAGATCATAGGGGAGCCGCAACCCCCGGCCCCTCAATAGATCTGGTTCATTTAAAATGAGTTGTTTTTGTGAGTTAGGCGAGATTAGCCGTTAGCCGCAACAGCCTTAATCTCAACAACACCTGTCTTAGTGTTGTAATTGTACTGAACAGCCTGACCCTTTGTCCACTTTGTAACAGTAACGCCGCCAACAGAAGCATCTGCATCTGCATTGCCCTGGCACAGATATGTATCACCATCCTGATTTTCAGCAACGCTACCATCTTTCTGCAGATAGTATGTAACAACTGTGCCTGTACCAGTAGCTTCTGTGTTCATAGCGTTATCAGGATCGAGCATCTTAACCATAACAGAAGCATAGCCGGAACGCATGTTAGCTTCGTCGGTTGCGATTCTTGCCTTATTTAGGGCAGCACCGCACAATTGCTGAGGCAAGCGCTGTCGAATCACCCATCAGGCA
>ERZ1673722.160-NODE-160-length-93306-cov-10.574621_pt1 | contig 93306 bp, 149 predicted proteins | sample MGYA00580222_ERZ1673722 | MGnify/ENA primary metagenome ERZ1673722 (study PRJEB41218, sample SAMN15661750) | gut metagenome | host: Homo sapiens | place: Canada: London | collected 2015-08-20/2019-03-30 | study: EMG produced TPA metagenomics assembly of... | reverse complement strand
TTACATAACTTGTATTGCCAGTTATCTGCTTATTGACCTATTCTATCTTCACTATTGCTGTCAAAACCATGATGCCCCGTGTGCTTCTTTTAAAGGAAAGAAACTTTAGAACCTAATAAACAATATCTTTATTGCGTCTACTCAATAACAATGTTTAAAACAGGGTGTTAAAGCAAGCATGGGCATATTGTATTATCATAATTTCCTTCGTGGAGCATGAGGGAGTCGAACCCTCGTCCAAACAATGATTCAATAGACCTAACAGTCAATGAGTTTATAAGATTAATTAAAGTATAACTCACGTGCAGAATTAAGCTATCCTTCCAGCTTTATTATTCAACACTGTTCACAGCACTCTCTACAGGTAGGCCTTCGTTATGTTATACAATACTCCTGCTATTTTTATAATTAATCTTATTAGTGGATATGTAGCCGACCAAAGCTACATATCCTATGGTCTTGAGAATGATTAGTTCTCTTCATTACTGATCTTGATGATACTCGAATAATGATATATGACGAAACATATATGATACAAGATACACATTATTCAGTCTGATTTGATATCTCGACTAAAGCAGTTCAGTACTATTACTAATACGGGACAATCTTATTGTCGCGATCTCAGACATATGATCAGTAGTACACAATAATTCCACACTAATGATACAAAGATACGTAGTATGACCTGTTAATTCAGGTCTTTGTGCCGTTCAATATACTTTCGGCCCGTAGGGCGCTATAGATATTCCTCCACAAACACTAAACTTGTTTAGATACAAAGATACTCAAGTTTGGAATCTCTTTTATTTTAGTTTTTTAGTCTGATTAACCGTTACGGCGGGGAATCAAACTATTCCAGCGATAAGACCAGGAATTAGGAAAGATTTCGTTAAGCTCATCCTGAGACTTGTCGATATCTTTGTCAATTTCAATGAGGTCCTTGTCAAACTGCTTCTTCAGTGCCGGAGCTTCATCATTCCAGGCCGTAACTGGCTTCTTACCACTCTTCACTTCTTCTGCGAGATTGTGCAAGTCCTTCATATAGGTCTTCATTCTCTGGTTCACGCGGTTACTACGGCGTAACTGCAATGCTGCGGACTTCTCAGTGTATTCACACTCTTGAACCACATTGATGAGTTCATTTGTCAGTTTCTCCTTGCGACGTTCAGCAATCTTTTCAGCTGCTTTCTTTACTACTTCGTCAGTTACTTTATTCGCTTTAGAGATAGACTCTTGAATGTCATCACTCTCGTTGTTTACATCAAAGATGTTCAATTTGTTTTCTTCTGCCATTTTGATAAATTTTTAAATGTTTGATACTATAGTTATTAATCACGAAATAATTTCTATGAAATTACATTTTTTAAAATATCTTTCTCTAGCTTCATATACTGCTACAGTGATATTTATAGGATAAACTTCTATCGGCCTATATTTCTGTTTTTCACACTAATACATTGCTGCTTCAGTTGTGAGCTTCCCAAAGTAAGCTACAGCTCTAATTCTTTCTTGAATATTCTCTGTAGCATTTATTTTAACTAAGGGATTGGTTGACCTACCCATTGTGTAAAGATTCTCTACGTTCTTTGTTCAGCCTAATTTTGCGTTGGCGATAACTTTCTCTCTCACCTGCTTTTATAAGCTTACGATTACCGTATGATTCTTTACGCTTGTTAGTATTCTGTGATATCAATATAAGATATCTACTAACACGTTTTTCTTCTGCTTTCAACTCATTTTTGAGTTTATTAGCAGCTTCTTCACATACTTCTATGTAGTCCTGTCTAGAATTCTTCTCTAGTTTCTCTAGTCTAATAAATTCCTCTAGGACTTTTATTCTTTTAGTCTTACTCATTTTTGATAATTTTAAGATTAAAAAAGAACTATCTTGCTTATTCGTATATCTTATTCGCAAGTAACCCATATCCTTCTTCTGACCTAAGCATTATGCTTGGTTGACCGTTGTATAGTCCATTGTACTCTTGAATAGCAGTTTAGCACTACTAAACTTCCATTAGGGTTTTGGTTATAAATAGTTCTAGGTTGACTGAAATCCACCATACTAACAATTTAAATTAGTAATATATAACAGCGGGCGGATACTCTGGCGGAATATCCTCCTTGGACTGTTCAAGTTGCATTCTGAGTTTACACTCATGAGTACATTCACTACAGTTAATTTTATTGTTAAGTGTAGGACAATCGTTTGTAACTAGATATAATTCTCTTTGTAAAAGAGAGTTTGTTCTAGCTACTTCTGACAAAATGATATTGGGATCTTGTCCAAATATAGGAGCGTATTCTTTGACAGTGTTAATATAATACTGTATTAAGCTCCTTTTGTCTATTTCCATGACTTCTTTCGATTGTAAGGCTCCATTTTCTTGTGCTTAGGCTTCTTTTTGAAGTCTTTCTGCTGATTTTCGTATTCTCTTTCTGTTCTTGCCATAACTAGTATAGTTTGAGAATAGAATCAAAATCTTTGATTATCTCGGGAAGCTTTGATAAGCCGTAATTGTGTAGCACTACTTTTATCTTAGAAGCTGAACTTTCTGGAGTATTGATAATAATACGTAATACTCTAGTTGTAGCCTGGTCTTCTTTGTTAAGAAGATATTTCAGTAATTCCTTACGGAATACTTCTTCATTCATCAATGATGGAGTTCCGATTTCATTGATGATATTGCTACAAAGTTCACTTACAGCCTTTACAGTGGTTGATATAGAAGCTTTGTTAGCATTTGCTACAGGAGCTATTACTACTTTCTGTAGTAAAGCTTCAGATACTTCTTTATCGTCTAACACAGCGGCAGAGATATCTTCAATCTTTGCACTTGTGTTATTGAATAATAATTCAGCCATTCTTCTGATGATTTCATCATAATTCTTCTCAGGAGCTTCTCCATGGAAGGTAATAATAATTGCTTTCATTTTACTTTGATAGTTAATTAATAGTTATTTTAACTGTTATTGCGTATTCACCTAATTCAATATGAATAGCATCAGTAGGTAATTTACTGATAATAGGTAGTGGTGGATCTACTTTAATATTCATATCTGGATGAGATTTACACAGAGTTCTTGCTTTACTTAAGGGTATACATAATATTTTAGTACAAGCAAGCAAATTTGCTAAATAATGGTCTGTACCGAATTTTATTTCAGTAAGTTTACGACCTTCTTCTACTTTAATACGAGGCATTAGTTCCCTCCTTTGTTAATTTCTTTTTCATATTACTTAATGTTTTAAATTGTTAATATTATTGACGACGACCAGGATACTCTGGATTTTGTTTTAAGTTAGTATCAACTTTGTTTTCGTTCTTTCTTAGAATAAATAGTATCTATTCTAATCGCATTTGTTAATAATAAGATAACAACACTTTGTTTCTATGACTCTCACTATAGTTTTAACTCATAAGCAGGATTGTTGTCAAACTTTCCTTATTGGAGTACCTGATTTTAACGTCTGCACGATTATAAACACAAATACGAGTATCTCGGATATTACCCGCTATTGCCGTATTCAAGGGAATAATATACGATATGCATTTACTTACGCCCCACAGGTTTGTCATCTTCTGAGGATGTATACTCTATCTTCACAGACTGAGTATACTTAAAGATACTACTATTAAAGATGATTTAGTTATTTTATTCTCTCTTTACAAAAGCAGTATCTTTAGTATTGTCATAAGTGTTAGACAATTTATCTAATGAGTCTTTATAGTGTTGACTTCTGGCTCCGCTCATTACTTTGTTATAAGTGCTTCTGTTCGATTCATATATAGTCACAATGTCACTGTTAGACAATGAAGTTCCATGTTGCCTTAGTATATCTATTAAGACAACGTCTGGCATTGTAAGAAATACACTGTCTATGTGCATGTAACGTTTTGTATCTTCTCGAAACTGAAGAACTTCCTGTATTGTAGGTACAGCTTCAGTATAAATTGTGTCAACACAAACTTGTTCTACATTATCCTTTTCAGGATTGATGAGATTGCTAACTTTATCATGACAGATAAAAGTTAGTGCGCTAGCAACTAACATTCCTAATAGAATTAGGATTGTTGCTAAACTCCAGGCTATTGCTGAGCCTCTTCCTCTTGGAGAATCTTGTAATTCATTTTCCATTTTTTGATAAATGTTTAATAGTTAATAAATATGAGAACTTAATCTATACCAAATATATGTTTCATATATAATGGTTTAAACGTTTTAGCTGCATATTCTGCGGCATCTCTACTAATAAATCGTAGATGAGCATCTGTATAACCGTAAGTACCTTTAATGCCATCGCCAGAAGCCAGACCGAATAAGCCTGCAATAGAACCATCTACAATCCTTTCCCATTTAATGTACCACCAATTATGCCATGTGCTAATACATTCATTTTGTTTATACTTTGGTATCCATGGTTTATTACCATTAGCAATAAAGTTAATTGCTTGAGTAATAGTACATAGCTGTATATACAGTAGTACATGCTCCTCTAATTTCCTACGCTTGTCAATAGGTTTAATACCTAATACTTTACAAGCACTTTTGTAATCTGTTACTTGTTCAAACATTTCTTATGAATTTTACTGTTTTGTTTTTAATTACAAACCTTTTACGAAATGATTCTATATCTTCTTCAGGCATATTAGCTATTTGTCTTAGAAAATCTCTTTTTAAATTGAGTTCTTCTTCTAAGTTCTTAGCTCTACCTAAGTAATAATACTTACCTTTATAGTGTGCTCTAACTTTTTTCATTTTATAGTATCTCCTACAAAATAAGTATTATAATATATATAATCTCTAACATATACCTCTTTAGTCTTTTTACTAAAAGGATTCATGAGTTCTAACACATAAGTGTTTGAGTTCCGTACGTACTTATTAGTCACAATATAGTTTTTATATTGTGCTTTAAGTTCTACATAATTATAATAATCATAGTCTGCACAATATTTACTTATTGATACTGCTACTATTAATATTATAATTAGTACAATCAAAAATTCACTGATACTTGTGAGTATACTATTTGAATAACTTCTTCTGATTGTCATACTATGCTATTCTAATACATACTCTAGTAGGTTCATTATCTTTCCATTTTATACTAGGAAATGCATCTGATGGTATACCGCATACATGAACTGAAGTACTTAACCATTCATCAGTACTCTTTCTTGGTTTGTTTCTATATAGAAATAGTCTACCACTACTATCTCTAGCTACCCATGCTCGAATTGATTTCTTTGCTCTCATAATTATTGTTTTTAAGTTAATGAATGTACTCAGAGCGGGAATCGAACCCGCACGATTGTAATAATCATCAGAGTTTAAGTCTGAAGCGTCTACCAATTTCGCCATCTGAGCATTTAGTTAATGAATTATTAACAATCTTATTATTATTGAGATGAATGCTGTTACTCCGCTAATAATGCTTATTATAAGTAATGTTTTAAGTACGTTGGCTACTGTTTTTGAGTACGGTGCTCGTATAGTACAAGCTGTTATTATCATTGAGAATATACCACAAAATACAGTAATTAGTGTTGCTATTGTTTCTATCATAATTTATTGATTAAATTGTTAATAAAAAGCAAGGCATTAGTTTTCATAGGTACAAACTGGAAGATTTATTTAACCTATTACTTAACACACTCGCCACGTGAAGGCTGCCTTATGAGTGCAACTAGTATACCTATATTCACATATAAATATACTAGCAATACTACTCTTAGTATTCTACAAATCCATATTAAGCTAACGGAACATAATAAGTTGAGGACTATCCTACGCTTAGGGAGATATACATCATACACGAGTTTTCATATATCATTGTGTTGATATAATAGTTAGAATGCTAAAGTATTGGCACTTATTGTTCAGTTAGTGTCAGACTGTCAAGTACCTCATTAAGCCTATCGAGGTAATAGCTTATTCCCATCTATACTTGCTTTGGTTAGTTGCTACTAAAGGGTGCACTCACAGCGAACCTAACTGTGCCCTACCACGTGGTTTTACCTATCATATCTATTTGTGCATAATAAATATGATAGCTTCTTTGACTCTGCATTTTATATAACTGATAGTTACTTAAACAGACTTGTCACTGTCTACGGTAGCATTAAAGAAGAAAGTATAATAATATAGTCCTTAGCGTTACCTAAGTCTTTATAAGGGCATACCTAACTTATATTATTATACTTTAACGTGGTTAAGCTATGTTTCACAACATATGAAGATAATTTGCATTTCATAGAATAATTACTTTGCGAATAAATGTGCATTTTACACCTAAAACTATTCTGCAAATATTATATTAATGGGCTTATATATTAAAATATTTACCAAACTAACGTTATAATATTCATTGTAGAAACTGGTGCCCTCAATGTCTTGGGAAGTTATTGAGTTTTTTAAAGTAACAGACTATTCTTATTCCCGGTCTGTTAGCGGTAACACGTTGTCGGTCTCTGTGTTAATAAGGTAATGGTTGACCTCCTTGTGGTGCTTGTGTGAAGGTTGGTTGTTGACCTTGTGCTGTAGGAGCTGTAGCAGGTTGTACTACTTGTCCTCCAACTATTTCAGGTTCTGGAGTAGTTGGCATAAGCTGAGGAGCTTTATCTTCTTCAGCTGGTATACAATAAGCACTGAATGCTCTTTGTCCTACTTCTTCAGGAGAACCTCCACGTATCCATTGTTTTTCTCCGAATTCGTCAATGTAATATTGACAGAATATACGTAATGTGGTGTAAAGAATGGGTTTTCCACCTTTCGATACAAGTGAACCAGCTTTGATTGCTTCAGTAGCTGGTCGAGTTGCTGTTGCAGGTCTTGCTGGATGGTCTGACAGATGTTGTTTGTAGAACTTCTGTGGCGGACACCAGTCAATCCAACATCCTGTTACATACTGTAATTCTTCAGGAATTGGTTGGTCTGTTTGTGCTGCTCCTCCATGTTGAATTGACAATAATGGGGTAAGCATGTTTACAATGGGTTGAATGAAACAAGTAAATGTTTGTGGTTCTTCCCAAATACACATTACATTTTGAAGCTTAGCAACTACATATTTAGTGCCTGCATTTTGCTTGCCTGCTTCAACTGTTTTGATTAACGGTTCGATTAATTTATAACGTGCCATGACATGATGCACTTAACCTGTACAGTGCTTAGGTTTTTGGTGATTTGTAAATTATAGCTATATATTACTTGATGAGGTAATACATTGAAAATGTGAGAAGTGGAAGATTTGGTGCGTGTGTTTACATATAAACAACTGCTTAATCCGAAGCCTTATTTTTTAACGGTCTTAGACCTCGGCTTGGTTCTTTCATTAAGTTCTTATGTCGATGAAAACACTACATAAGTTCCTCTTTCACTTCTCCCAATGTTGAGCAGCTGTGCCTGATTTGCTTCCTGTGCGCAGCCTTTGTGGCAATACTGAGTACTGAATACTACGTATAACATACGTTTCCAACTTTATGCACCTCACTTTGTGCAACTTTTATGTTGTATGTTCCACGTATTGCTGCTTCAATCATAGGTATCTTACTTTTATTCCAACCAGCAAGACAACACAGTCTATTAGTGGCAAGCTCAATACAAATAATATCCATATAGTTATCATGTAACCAGAAATCTCTGTACCATAGAGGTAATACTTCCACCATTGGTTCACGAAATTGCTGTATTTCCTCAGCATCTCCGTAAATTACATCATTAATTACACATATTCCTTCTGATACAACAGTTGGGTCTTCTACTACTTTATAACCACATTTTGCTGCTAAATCGCTATCATCATAATAATTATTCATATTCCGTAACGTTTAAATAGTTCTACTTTCCTACAATAACTCATATTTGTATACGCAAATAACGTATAATTTGATACAACAGTAGCACTGTCATAATCCTCAGGATGTGATATTACTTTGAATGACTCTTTAAGAGTAAGCCAATCACGCGCAAATACCTTCCTATAAGGATAGAAGGACAACATAATAAGCCAATAGCCTATATACAATTTGATATTGTTAAGCATATTTATAAAGTTTTAGTTAATAATCAAACAAATAAGGGCTATTACAGCCCTTATATTAATCCCAATTGAACCATGCATCAGCATAGTCTTCATCTGCATCAGATGGAGTAAATAAACAATCAGACATAATAAGTAAGATTTAGTTAATAATCCAATGATTGACAGTAGTAGTTGATTTGCTTTCTGTTGCATTTTCATAAGTAAACTCATCAAACCCTACCGGGGACTTCCCGATTTCTAACAGTGGTGGGGGATTTGTTTTGTGGTAGTCCACACACACTATTATCCACTATTAATTTTTTTACTAAAAAAATTTATAATTTTTGTTAAAATTCTATAATTATTCTTAATACTTACGTTATTAGTGATATGAATATAGAATACGAAATAATAGGCAATACCATCCCATTTGATAAATCTGCGGAAATGTATAGTAGATCTACGCATATAGGTAATGCAGATGACGGATGGTCTGAGATAGTAAAGATAGGCAATAAGTATTATATGGTTCAGCAAGGATTACAAGAACACGAAGGGAATATATACATGAGCCAAGTAAAAATAACATCTATAGAAATTTTAGATTAATATGAAACTAATAGAATCTAGTGTACAGATAATTGAGGAAAAAGATCCTTATAAGATGATAGAGTTAGCAGGGAGAACTTGTTATAAGTCAGAGGATAAAATAACAGAGAATAGTGCTAAAGAGTTTGTAGATCGTATGATCAAGTTAGGTCATGGAGCTATGTTAGAACACGGTACTATTTATCTTACTATAGCTAAGACAGCTATGAACATTGGAGACCCTATATTCTATATTAGAAATAAGTACTCTAAAGTAAATGAAGATGATTTATTTTATTATATAACTACTAATATGCGTGTTATAGTAGAGAATAATAGATTAGATGATTTACAGTACCAAGTAGAGCCTACAGAACATCATGAGAAACGTATTACAGCTAAATTTATATGTGATAGAGGAGTAAGCCATGAGTTTGTAAGACATAGAGTATTTAGCTTTGCTCAAGAGAGTACCCGCTACTGTAACTATAGTAAGGATAAATTTAATAATGAAATTACTTTTATTCAACCATCCTGGAATTATTTTAAGACAGCCTGTTATATGGGAATTGATAATTTTGACGGAGATATTTTTGAAAGAGCTTTGAGAGACACAGAACGTCGTTATTTTGAACTAATAGAAAAAGGTTGGAAACCACAACAGGCAAGACAAGTACTTCCTAATGCTACTAAAACAGAATTAGTAATGACAGGCTTTGAAGGCGATTGGGAAGGATTCTTTAAGCTCAGATGTAGTGGTGCAGCTCATCCTGATGCACAGAAGCTAGCTAATGAACTAAAGGAATTGTTAACAAATGTTAAAAATAATTAACATAATAGCGTTAAATATTCATAAATAATGTTAATAAATGTTAAAGAAAAGGTAACATAAATAGCATATTAGACGTTTATAGGGGAGTAAGAGGGGTTAGGCTACTAATACAGACTAATAAGTTCTATATCATAAGTAAGCCATACATAACTACTCTTACTCTAGATAAATTAATTATACTACTTTACTTAAGATAATACATATGAATAAAGAAACTAAAGTTGATAAAGCCTACTCTGGAAAGATAATATATCATGGTAATAAACCTTATCAGTTAGTACCTGAGTTGCATAAAGGTATGTGTGAAGGTTGTAGTTTATATCATAATAGTTGTCCTCCTAGAGTTACTAATTACTGTACTCAAGGTTATATACTTAAAAAGATTATACTATAAATTTGGTAGTACTGAAGACTTTGATAATTTAATTCTCTTTTATACCAATGACATAAGAGAAAAGGTGATAAACTCTTATATAGAAGACGGAGAGGATAAAGAGACAGCTCAATTCATAGTTGATTATTTTGAATATATTTATGGGAAGCGAGAAGAGCGGGAAGAAGAATGATTTCCAAGATGGTAAACTAAGATGGGATTTACTACCTTTAGAAGAGATTGAAGACATAGTAAAGCTTTATACAGCTGGTTCTATTAAGTATGGAGATAATAACTGGCAAGGCTTAGAAAACGGTTATCAACGTTATAAAGCAGCTATGTTAAGACACTTACTTGAGTATGAAAAAGGAACTAAGATTGACGAAGAAACTAAAGTAAATCATTTGGCTGCTGTAGCTTGGAATGCAATAGCTATGCTTTACTTAGATAAGCACGGAAAGGGAAAAGTAAATGACAATAAATGATCCAGAGTTGACAAAGATAATAAAGAATAAACTACCTATAGATATAAATGGTAAACAGTTTATAGTAGAATCATCCAAAGGAGGTAAATGTGATGGTTGCTACTTTCAAAATCAATTAACTTGCCCAGTTAAAGCAGTTACTTACTGTACTTCTAATGGCGGTAATATACTTAAAATAAAGCAATAAAATAAGAACCTATGACTATACTTTACGTTATAGTATTAAACTAAGTTAAAGAATATGAACGAAGATAAAGTATTAGAAACAGTTTTAGAGAAACTTAATTATACCTTCTTAAAGGATGCGTTGGTGAAGCCTTTAGATCCTATTATGGTTACTAAGGAAATTACAGAGCAAATTCCTACAGGAGAGAAGGATGAAGAAGGTTATAATAAGTATGAAACAAAGACAGAAACAAAGGAAGTAGAATCTGAATGGGCTACTGGTATTGTTTTAGCTTTGCCATCTTCATATAAAGAAGATGAATTAAATATCGGAGATAAGGTAGTATATAATAAGAAATTTGCTAAAGACTTCGATCTATTCAAAAACAGTCAATTAGTCAAAACATACGATATAATTGCAATTTGTAAATAATCAATATTTATACATACATGAAATTTTTATTATAAATGTTACAGATAAACCCTGGCTTTGGCTAGGGTTTTTCTTTATATATACCTTAAATGTTAACAAATGTTAAAAATAATTAACAAATTTTTAACATAACCGTTTTAGGTTTAGTAGAACAACAATAGCTATTAAAAGTAAAAGTATGAAAAATTTAAAAGTAGTAAAAGAAGACGGATTCTTTAAGAAAGGTGATCTTCTTTCTTATAATGAAGAATTGGACGCATATACTCTTGATGTATACTGTGGTGATAAGTTTAGATCAGCAATGATAGATACTAATACTGCGGAAGAACTAGTAGAGAAAGAGATTATGGTAGAAGTAGATTCTACATCTGATACTGTTAAAGATACTATAGAGTTCTTAGAAGAGAAAATCAAAGAATATAAGCAGAATCTTAAAGAAAACCAGGAAAAATTTGAAAAAGGAGAATTACAACCCTGCGTTAAAGTAGAATCCGAAACAGTGCTTTACAATTTAATTAAATTTGCAGATAACGTTAAAGCTAGACTAGAAAATGAATAAATTGGTTAAAGGAGTATCTAAAACCGATTTATATAATGAATTTCTAAGAAGCCTTAATGGTATCCTTAAACTTACTGATAGGGAGTTAGAACTATTATCTACATTTATACAAATAGATATAAATACTCCTAAACTCCCCAATATCAGTAAGAATGTAATTAGTACTGAGAATAGAAAGTATATCAGAAAAACCCTTGGTATTACTCCAGATAACTTAAGTAGATATATTACTAAATTTAAGAATTCTGGTATACTTGTAAAAGGTAAAATTGAGGATGAAGTAATAGTTAATAAGGCTTTAATACCAGAAGTAATCGGTGATAGAGTACAAATAACTATAATTTTAAGATTGAATAAAGATGAAAATACAATCAACAATGCTTGAGCCTGGATCTATTATAGTTTGGAAGGATTATAGCTTACTTAAGAAAATTTGGTATAATTTCTTAAAAAGAGACCTACCTTATAATAAATTTACTCTTATTACCCAGAAAACAGAGCTTTTAAGTGTTAATGGTAACTTTGATAATAATACTGCTATATACGAGCCTATACATAAGTATAGTAAACTAGAATCAAATAAATTAGCTGTTATAACAGGTAGTCTAAGATATTCTAATAATTGGTTAGATATAGCTGATATTATTAATGTAATTAGACCAAATACTATAAGTGGCTCTATTACTTTAGATGAATGTAAGTATTATAGGAAAATAAGCTTTAATGAAAAATCAACCAAGTATATATACTAAGTTAAGCAATAAGTATAATTTGCCTTATCATGTTATAGAAGTTATATGTAATAGCCCATTTAGATTTGCTAATGAAGCTATAACAAATATGGAAGATAAAGCTATCAGATTCACATATTTAGGTAAAATTAAGTTAAAGAAACAGTATGAAAAGAAAGATTGATAAATATGATCCTGTAATTTATCCTAGATTACTTTGGGTTACCAATAGTATCGAAGATCTAGATGAAGTATTTATATTCTGTGATATAACTGATTTCAATAAAGAAAATCCTAACGCTTATTGTGGATTAATAGAAGAATATGAATCTGGTACTATCAATGCTGTAACAATGCCTGTAATACACAAAAATACTGGAAAAGCTGGTGTATTAGTAGTTATATTTGGATTAGATGATAAAGAATTATCAAATACTATACCACATGAAGCAACACATGTTACAGACTATATATTTGATAGCCTTGGGCTATCAGCAGATGTTTTCAGTAGAAATGAGTGCTATGCTTACTTACTTGGGTGGGCAGCAAGTTGCATTAGTAGCAGCGTAATTAAATTTAATAAACAATGACAAAGGAAGAAAGTATAGCAATGTGGAATATAGAAAAAAGTAATACTGATAGTTCTATATTACCAAAGAAGATGAAGAAGCTATTTGATAAAGTAGAAGAATTGATACTATCTGGAGAACTTATGTATGATCAGTTTAGTGGAGATATGTTAGATGCAGTAACAGATATGATTATAGATAATACTAACAAAGGAGCTACACTTGATAGAGCAGATCAGATAGACTACTTATGTGATAAATTATATGAAAAATATACGCAGCAATATAACAACTCAGAGTCTGGAAAAGGAGATAGCATAGTTTCAGAAGATACTACAAAAGTACAAGACTAATCCTGATTATGTAAATCCTAATATACCAAAGTAGTTGGCTGAAAGTATATTATATAGACTGAGTAAAGAATATTATTTAGGTTATAGAATTGATTAAAAATTAGACATTATGAATAAATATATTTTAAATAAAAGAAATATCATAATAAAATTAAATACTGATACATTAGACGTAGATTTTGTAGAAAATTCTTATGATATAGATCGCGTATGGTTTGTTGAAGAAGATGGTATTTTTGTAAGAGAAAATAAAGAATATGAAGTAAAAAAAGGTGATATTGTTTTACTCATGTATCGTATTGGAGGCGGAGGAAAAGGAGAAATCATTATTATTAATAATAATGATTTGAGCAATTATTACGAACGTAAGAAGGAGTATCTTGAAAAAGAGAGAAACGGAATTAGTGAGGAAAAAGTATGTAATAGTTGTGAACCAGTTTGTGAAGGCGTCGGATAATTACTAAAATATGGATAAATTATTAATAGATAAATATGGAAACAAGTTTCTATATGACGTAGAAACTAATTCTCTTAAGATTACTCCTAATGACTTTGATATTAGATGTGCATTCTTTGCTGAATAGCCAGGTCAAGTAGTTACTGATACTGAAGTAGTAGACTACAACAAAGGAGATTTAATACTACACTTTGTTAACTGGAATGATGTAGATTACGATAGTAAAGTAGTAGTATGTACTGACTTAGTAGCCAAAGATGATATTAGTAGATGGTTTAAAAGCTTAACTAAGAAAGTAGAAGTTAATGAAACTATTTGATATAATTGGAGGAAAAGTAGTTATTCATTCTGATGCTTTAGGTATCCCGTGCTTTAAAAGAGTATGGGATACTGATAAGCCAGATAAAGAACATGCTACAAAAGTAATCAGTTATATTGTGCTTATGAATAAATGGAATAGCCCTTATGTTCAAAGTATGGAAGCTGATACTAGAGAATCCAAATTGAAAAAGGAAATATTTGGTGATGAAAACTACCAACTTACTGCTGAAGAAACTAGCTGTGAGAACGACTATAAGGCGTTCTGCTATACTCGTACATTGGAGATGCTTGATAATATGAGACTGAAATTAGATAGCATCAGTAAGTACTATAAAGAATCTCTTGACGATACTCTAGATGAGAAGAAAATTAAAGACTTATTAGCTGGTATGACCTCTGTAGGTAATGTACTTAAAAGTATTGATACTCTAGAGAATATGGTTAAGGCTGAAGAGGTAGCTATGGGTAAAGTTAAAGGTGATGCTAAGGTTAATCCTTACGAGTTGGTGAAATAATACATTAATTTATAACCTAAATTAAACAATACGTTTTAAGAATAAACTAAGCAAATTATGAAAACAAAATTGATTATTACGTTTGATTTGACTAAAGATGGCGCAGACTTCTGGGAACAAGTTAAAGAAGTAGACGCTGTATTATGTAAGGTAGTTGTTAAGAAGCCTTGGTATAAGAGACTATTTAGTTGGTTCTAAATACACTTGCCATACGTAGAGGCAATTAAAATATATCTACGTGCACTGCCCTATGGTGTAATGGTTAGCACAGGAGGCTCTAACCCTCTTAGTCTGCGTTCGAGTCGTAGTGGGGCTACCAATTAAAATACCAGTCCTTTGAAACTATAATAGCAGAAGGAAACTTGTTGGATAGGTAGTTATCGTGAACAGGTAGTCTGGGGTAAACGTTAGCCCAGGTAAGGAGTACTAAACATAAGGCGTATAAACCTCAGCTTAAGAAACTGAGTTGCAGTCACTGGAAATCTCCTTATAAGTAGTTTATCAGAAAAACTGTAATGTAGTATATTCAAACTGCACGTTAAATATTAAAGGATTTGGGCGCAGAAGTGCGATCCGTACTGATAAACTACTTAAAAAATATTGAAGCTTTTGAGGAGCAACGTAACTTCCTAAGTCACTTACTATCTGATCAATAGTAAACACAGCTAATGAAGGACTGGATCGTAAGCCAGCGTGTTAAACAGGTGTCACGTATAAACCTGTGTACTGCGGATTGGTGAAAAGGTATCATTGGTGGCTCATAACCATCGGTTCCCGTTCGAGTCGTGGGTCCGCACTATATGTAAACATGTTTTTTATTTTAATAAGTTGGGAAGGGGTTCGTTGTGAAACGCGCCCCTTTTTTAAAACAATATGGTAGACTTTAATAAAAAGATAGTAAATAGTAATAAATTTCGTTAGGCTTCAATATAGTTCCTAAATACAGGACAATACTGTTAGTATCCAGAAGGAACCACGGAATTTTACAAATTCTGGGATGAAGAAAGAGATAGATGTATTAATGGTTATACTGCTGATGATGGAGACTTTATCAGTGGATATAACTATTTTTATTTAAACTATTGTCCTATATCTAGAATAGTTAATCATATTACTACTGATAAGTTAGGTAATACAGTAGTAAAACGTGTTAATGAGGTTAGCTTTCCTGATTTTTGGGATTATGACTATTACTATTTTAATGCGGTATAGGAAGCAGAAGAAGTAGGTAAACACTTATGTTTATTAAAGTCACGTAGAAAGGGTTTCTCTTATAAAGGAGGAGCTATGGCTTGTCGTAACTATTACTTAATTCCTAATAGTAAGACATTTATATATGCATCAAATAAACAGTATTTAACTGATGATGGTATTCTTACTAAAGCATGGGACTATATGGACTTTATAGATAAGAATACAGCATGGGGTAAGAAGAGATCTGTTAATACTTAGATGCGTAGACGTGCTGGTTTCTATACTAAAGATGATTATGGTAATGTAATAGAAATGGGTTATAAATCAGAGATTATTGGTGTTACTCTAAAGGATAATCCTGATGTAGTTCGTGGTAAGAAAGCTAATCTTATTTTGTTTGAAGAGGGGGGTTCTTTCTCAGAATTAGGCGCAGCATGGCAAATTGCAAGACCATCAGTAGAAGTAGATGGTATAGCATTTGGCACTATGATTGTATGGGGAACAGGTGGTGACGAAGGTAGTGCATTTGAAACTATGAAGGATATGTTCTATAATCCAGATGGTTATAACTGTCTAGGATTTGATAACATATGGGATGAAACAGCTACTACTAATAAGTGCGGATTCTTTGTACCTCAATATACTAACCTTGATATACGTGATAAAGAAGGTAAACGTATGTACATGGATGAGGATGGTAATACGTTTAGAAAAAAGTCTTTAGAACATATATTAGCCGAAAGATAGATAGTAATATCTAATGCTACTAGTAATGCAGCAGTAGACCGATATGTTGCAGAACGTCCTGTTACTCCAGCTGAGGCTATGCTAGAATTTAATGGTAATATATTCCCCAAAAAAGAATTATAGGAATAGCTATCATTACTTAGAACTAATAAGAAACTATAGAATCATAAATAGGTAGGAGATCTAGTATAGCAACCTGATGGTACTATTAAATGGATAATTAAAAAGACTGGTGATATAACTCATTATCCTTTAAGAACTAAAAGAGATGAAACTACAGGAGCGCTTATAGGTGATGATCCTACTGGATCTATAGTGATATGGGAGCATCCTAATAAAGATGCTAGTCCTGGATTATACATTGCGGGTGTCGATAGTTATGACTATGATGAATCAAGTACTACGTCTCTAGGTTCCTGCTTTATATATAAGCGTGTTCAATCTATAGAACAATATTCAGATATTATAGTAGCTGAGTATACTGGTAGACCTAAATCAGCAGAAGAGTTTTATGAAAATGTAAGAAAATTATTGTTATATTACAATGCTAGAGCAATGTATGAAAATCAAAATAAAGGTATATTTGTTTACTTTACTAATAAGCATTGTGATTACTTACTAGCTGACCAACCTGATATTATTAATGACATTGTTAGTAATTCTAAAGTAAATAGAAAAAAAGGTTGTCATATGAATAAACAGATCAAATAGTGGGGTTGGGGTCTTATAAAAGACTGGCTTAATGATATTAATGCTGATGGAAAGAAAAATGTATACAACATTATGTCAGAACCGCTATTAGAAGAACTCATAGCTGCAAATGATGTAGTTAACGTGGATAGGGTAATGGCGTTGACACAAGTAATGATATATAGAGAACAGCTATATAATGTTAAAGTAAAAGAAGTAAAAAAAGAGAATAGAAATAGGGTATTATTTGATGGCCCTATATTCACTCAACAGTGGTTTCGTGACGACGAAGCAGCTGATAATATAGAAGCATATATGTTTTAATTATGAGAAATATTAATCAATTTCCCTTATAGAGACTACCTATGTCTAAGAAGACTCAAGACTGGAAAGAAGCTTGTGTAGACTACATAGCGGGACATAGTCAGGGTAGTTCTAGAGATGGTAATAATAGAAGCCGCAAAGAGGAAATGTAGACTTACTATGATCTTTATAATAGTATATATAGTGAAAAAGATCTTAAGTATGTTACTAATCCATTCAAACAATAGGATGGATTTCCAGCTATGGCTCAAGACTATAATATAATAAAGCCAAAGATTGATTTACTTTTAGGAGAAGAAACTAAAAGACCGTTTAACTTCAGAGTAGTACATACTAGTGATATAGCTACTAGTGAAATATAGGACAAAGCTAAACAAATGATTATTGACTATATTCAAGCAACAATTATGAGTAAACTAGGTCCTGAAGAACAAGCTAGATATCAAGAAGCATTACAGTCTGGAGAAATAATGACTCCAGAATAGATACAAAAGTATCTCAGTAAAGACTATAAAGACATTGCGGAAATAACTGCATATCACAGTCTTAATTATTTAAAGAATAAGTTAAATATTACTCACGAATTCTTTAAAGGATGGAAGGATGCACTAATAGGAGGCGAAGAAATATACTATGTAGGTATAGTAAATGGAGAACCTTGTTTGCAACGTATTAATCCAATATACTTTGATTATGATTCAGATACATCTGACTTAGAGTTTATACATGAAGCTCAATGGTGCTGTTATGAGATGATTATGTCTCTTACTGAAGTATATGACAGATTGTATGATAAGATGTCTGAAAAGCAATTAAATGAGCTACTAGATATGATGGACGATCGCTCTAAGGGTGGTGTAACTCCAGAAGTAAGAAAAACATCTTTAGACTATCCTCATATTAAAACTCACAGCATAAATGGCTTCAGTTCCAATCCTTTTGAAGAAGCTGATAATATACATGTATGGCATTGTTGTTGGAAGTCTTTAAAGAAGATAGGTTTTGTTAATATAATCAATCCTGAAACAGGTATGCCAGAAGAATACCAAGTAGATGAAACCTACAAAGAAACGGGCAATGAACTTGATGTTGAATGGAAATGGATTATTGAAGTATGGGAAGGATATAGAATAGGACAAGATATATATGTTGGTATATAGCCTGTTGAGTACTAGCATATATCTGCTGATAATCCTAATGCTCAAAGATTACCATATACTGGAGTAATATATAACAATACTAATAGTAGACCACGTAGTCTTGTTAGTATGATGAAGCCACTACAATATATGTATATTGTACTATGGTATCGTCTTGAATTAGCTATGGCTAGAGATAAGGGTAAAGTAGTTACTATGGACATTACTTAGATACCTAAGTCTATGAATATAGATGTAGCTAAGTGGATGCATTATTTATCAGCCCTTGGAGTTAACTTTGTAAATCCTTATGAAGAAGGTTGGGATATTCCAGGTAGAGAAGGTGGTAAGCCTAGTCAGTTCAATTAGATATCAACGCTTGATCTTACTATGGCTAATACTATAGACTAGTATATTAATCTAATGGATAAGATAGAATCTATGTTATCTGAAATATCCGGAGTAAGTAAACAAAGAGAAGGTTCTATTTCATCTAATGAATTAGTAGGTAATGTAGAAAGATCTGTAGTATAGTCAGCTCATATTACTGAACCTTGGTTTTGGGTTCATAATCAGGTAAAAAAAGAGTGTTTAACTATGCTATTAGATACAACTAAACATGCCTGGAAAGACAATAAGACTAGTATACAGTATGTATTAGACGATGCTACTAGAGCATTTTTAACTTTATCAGATGATTTCTTCTATGAAGATATGGATATATTTGTAGAAGATACTACTAAGAATCAATAGCAGATAGAAGCTCTTAAGAACTTGATGCAACCTGCTATGCAAAATGGAGCTAGTTTACTTGATATAGCTGAGATTATTACTATGGATAATGTCACTATGATTAGAAGTAAATTAGAAGAAATAGAGCAGAAGAGAATGGAATAGCAATAGGCTATGGAACAAGCTCAAGCAGAACGTGAACAGCAAATGGCTCAGATTCAGAATGAAATTAAAGAAGAAGAGCTTATGCTTAAGGAAGCTGAAATGGATCTTAAGAAATATGAGATTGATTCTAATAATGCTACTAAGATAACTGTTGCTCAATTAAATGCTTATAGAGGTGCTGAAAATATGGATCAAGATATGAACGGAATACCAGATCCTATAGAAATAGGTAAACAAGCCATTGAACAACAAAAGGTAAATTCTGATATTGCTTCTAAACAATTTGAGTTCAATAATAAGAAACGTGAAATGGAAATGAAACGTGAAATTGAGAATAAGAAGATTGAGCTTGAAAAGCAGAAAATGAAGCAAGAAATGGAATTATAGAAGTAGAAAGACAAAGCCGCTATGGAACGTGAACAACTAAAAGCACGTACTGCAAAACAGAATAAAGTAGTAGGAGAGAAGTAATATGAATAAATTGAAGAAATTTGGTCTGTATTTATGGCAATTACCACAGAATATAATAGGTAAAATATTATTTATTTTATACTCTGGTACTATTATAAATATAGACGATAACGCCAAAGTAAAAGTATCGCCTAATATGAAGGAAGGAATTACACTTGGCAAATACATAGTAGTACGTAATCATAAGTATATCAAACATGAATATGGACACACTGTGCAGAGTAAATATCTAGGTCCGCTATATTTGTTAGTAATAGGTTTACCATCTATACTTCATGCAGCTGTACACAAGCTGTGGTGTAAAAATGATGACTATTACCATTTCTATACAGAAAAATGGGCTAACAAATTGAGTGATAAGTATTATAAAAAATAAGGAGGAATAAATTATGGCATGCGGAAAAGGCGGAAAGAAATCCGGTGGTAAAAAAGGTAAAGGTAGTAAATGATAAGATAAATTTTTATGGACAAGAATGAAACTATAAAATATCTTTAGGAAAAATATCCTGAAGATCTTAATGATAACTATAATTGCTATTGGTGGTATACTTGCGATTTAGATGGAAATGGTTTAAAGTATCATTTGCTATTACGTGATAAGATAGCAAGGGTAGATGAAAAACCATTGATATCTCTTAGAGCTCATTCTTCTGATCCTAAAAATCTTATTAATTTATTAGAGTTATATTTAGAAACATGTGAATATTAACATGGATAAACAAGCATTTAAATAGAGAATGCAAAATCTAAAGTCTTACCGGGAAAACAATCCCGGTAAAGGCTATTGGGATTGGAGGAATAGTTTACCTGATAATCTTAAGTATACAGATGATACTGAATATAATATGCGAGGAGCATATGAATCAGGAGCTTAGCCTATTTTAGAAAATGACGGATTTTATCATTTGCCTACTAGAAATCCTCAAACAGGAGAAATATTAAAAACATCTTTACATCCTACATTCTGGAAAGGATTAGCAGAAGATGCTAAAATAGGTTACAATACTTACTTTGTTGGAGATAAAGTATATACTAAATCAAAGGAAGAAGGTCCTATAAACGTGTATGCAGATGGTGGAGAAGTAGCTCGTAAATCATTGAAAGATATACGAAAAAAATCAACTATAGGAGACAAACTAGACTATAACGTGATGTTATAGAATCAAAATACTTATTAGAAAGAATTTGCTACTAATTGGTATAAAGAAAGAGCTAAGAATACAAAGTACAGATCTCAATTGGGTGATGGTAAGTTAGATAAAATACTTTCAGATATAGATAAAGCTACCTGGAAGAATCCTACAGAAGCTATGAAAGATAATCTAATTTCACAAGGTTATACTCCAACAGAACAGAATATTAAATCACAATTACAAGCTATTAACGCTAAAGGCACTAAAGGATTTGCAGTACCGAGTATGTATTCATATTATGGAGCTCCTAGAAACACATGGCACGAAGGTATAGGTCATATAGTAGGAGACAATAACCCAGCTATTTTAGATTCTACTCCAAATATAAGTATACCTAGTAATGATCCACAATATTCAGACTATATAAACCAAGCTAATGAAAAACACGCACAAACTTGGGATTTTAGAGGTAAGAATTAGACTTTAAAGGATGATACTGGTAATTACTACATTGATCCTAATAGATAGCTTAGTTCTGATGATATATAGGAAATGATAGACAAAGGGGCTGTAATTCCTGATTAGTGGAAAGATATTACTACTCAGGATATATCAGATCTTACTAATACTTTTGCATACAACTATGCTGAAGGAGGTGAAGTAGGTAATCCTAATGATGACTTTACTAAAGCTATTAATATCAAATTAGGTAGAACTTCAGATGGTAGACCTAAAGAACAAGGACTTAAACCTGTTATAGATCTAAAAGATGCTGCCAATATAACTCCTATAGGAGATGCATTATCTGCTAGAGATGTGTATAATGCTGTTACAGAAAAAGATTGGACTGGAGCTGGTTTAGCTGCATTAGGGATATTACCATTTATACCGAGTGGATTATAGAAAGCCAAGAAAGCAATTAAGCAAATTCCTACTGTAAATAAGAATACTTAGTCATTACTTGATGCTAAATTCTCTCAATTAGAAAAACTAGATTAGGCTAAGTCTAATTATGCTAATGAATAGTATCGTATTATTGAGAGGGTGATGGAAGATCCTAGTTATACTAATAGAGCTAATGAGGTAAGAAAGCAATTTGGAGATGATTATTCTATTCCATATGCAGATATGTTTATAGCGTATAATATGGATCCAAGTTTGTTACCTAATGTTTAGTTAATGGATGATTTAACTAAAGCAGGAACTATGGGGAGAACTGCTGATGGAAAATTTATTTACAGAAGAACTCCTGATAATGATTATATACCAAATACTGCTGAACATGAATTAAGTCATTTTACAGATTTATTGAAATCAGGGAGAACAGATGCTCATGCTGGTAACAATATGTTTTATCAAATGTCAAAAGATTTGACAAAAAGAGTAGGAGACGGCCATGATAATTACTTCTTATTACCTACTGAACAGAAAGCTCATATGAATCAACTTAGAGAATGGATGTTCAAGAATGGTTATATTAATAAAAGAGATCAGAAGATTACTACAGAGTACATGTCTAAAATTCTAAAGAAATTATAGAACATAGAAGGAACAAAAGGTTTAAGAAGAGCGGCTCAGTAGTTTAAAAGTAATAGAACTTTTACAAAATGGTTTAATTCTATACCGTTAATTGGAGTTGGAGCAAGATGAAAATAAACAAAAAGAATAAATATGCAGAAAGAATAAAAAATAAGATTTTGGATCTTATTAATTCAATAGAAAGTTCTAATAAAGAACTAAAATTCTATGAAGAATATAAGACTGCGTATGGTGATATTTATCCCAACACATAGGAATGGCCTACAGATAAACAATATAGAATATTAAAAAAGTTTAGCAATAATTAGTATTTTACGGATAAAGAGAAGAACTTTATTATAAACTATTTAATAGATTGTTTGGTAGAAAATCAGCCATTTGATTGTTCTAGTCTAGGACCTAATAAATACTTAAATGAATGATCTAATAGACTATACAGGCATTATGCCGGTTTATCCCATACCTTCATATAAGTGTGGTGGTATTCACATTAAGAAAAAGAATAGAGGTAAGTTTAACGCTCTAAAGAAAAGAACAGGTAAAACTACTGAGGAACTTACGCATAGTAAGAATCCTTTAACACGTAAAAGAGCAATATTCGCTTAGAACGCTAGACGTTGGAAACATAAAGGAAGAAAGAAAAACAATTAATCTAATTATATATAATTATGGATAATAACACATTGAACGGCTTTGAAGTATTTGAAGAATTCATGCCAGGTAGTGTAGTAAATAACAATACATCTATTAATGATAGCGATATTATAGATGGAGCAAGTGAAGAATTAACAGAAGATGAATTAGAAGCTCTTACTAAAAAAGGTAAAGGTAGCTCTAATGATGATAAGGATGCTAAACAGGATAAAAAAGAAGACAAAGACAATAAATAGGATCCTGATGATGATTCTTCTAAGGATGATAAAGATAACAAGAATGATAAAGTAGATGATGATACTGTAATTGATACAGATAATCAGGCAGATGATGATACTGAAGATAACGCTGTAGCTACATTCTTTGAAGCTTTATCAGATAAAATGGGTTGGGAATTAGATGAGGATGAAGAAATACCTCAAACTCCTGAAGAATTAGTGGAGTACTTCCAGGAAGTAATTGAAGAGAATTCAGTACCACAGTATGCTAGTGAAGAAGTAGAGGCACTAGATAAATTTGTTAAAAATGGTGGTAACTTGAAAGATTATTTCCAAATTGATGGAGAGCTAGATCTAGAAGATTTTGAGATTGAAGACAATGAAGTAAATCAGAAATTAGTTATTAAGGAATTCCTTAAAGAAAAAGGGTTTAGTAGTAAGCAAATAGATAAGAAGCTTACTAAATATGAAGATGCTGGTTTACTTGAGGATGAAGCTACGGATGCATTAGAAGCTCTTAGAGACATTAGAGAGTAGAAGAAACAACAGCTATTAGAAGAGCAAGAAAAGAGTGCTAGCGAGCTTAAAAAGCGTCAACAGGAGTATTTTAACTCCGTTGTGACTGAAATAAAGGGCATGGATAATATTCGTGGAATTAAAATACCTCAAAAAGATAAATAGGCATTATTAGAATATATATTCAAACCCACAGCTGATGGAAAGACTCAGTATCAGAAAGACTATTCCAAAAGCGTGAAAAACTTACTCGAGTCTGCCTACTTTACTATGAAGGGTGATACTTTACTAAAGGCAGCAAAGAGTGAAGGCTCTACTGCGGCTATTAATAAATTTAAAAATAGCTTAAGTAAAACAGGAGTAAGTAGAAAGACTAGAAGACAGGATAACACTAGCACTGAGTCTATGTGGGATTCTTTTGCACGACAATTGCGTGTAGATTAAATAACAACTAAATTATAATTTACTAATATTTTATGGATAATAATATTCTTAATAACTTAGTTCTGTACAAAGGTAAGCGTTTCTCTGACCTGATTGATACGAATAAGATTTCAGCAGCTTCGCAATAGAATCCGTATCAGGTTGCTACCGTGTTGTCTTATGTATTTGGAACTAAAGATAATGGTTACAATACTTCCCTTGACATGCTGACTGGCGGTCTTGGTAACGTAATGACTATTGATAAGCCGAACTGGGAGTGGAATGTAATGATTGATGCGGATAGAGCTATTACCATTAGAGATGCTAAATGGAATGGTGCTGCTATTGAAGACAATACTACAGCTGGTTTAGGTAATACTCCTATTTATCTGTGGTTAGAAGAAAACTGGTTTGGTCCTACAGCTATTCTTGAACTTGATAATAAAGATTATCAGTTGCGTGTTGCTGGTGCCCCGTATCAGGATGGTAATTTGTGGGTTTATACTTGCTTTATTGCAGATGGTAATCCTACTTCATATATACCTGCTAAATATTTGAAAGCTGGTTCTCAAGTATCTCGTCTTGCTTCTGCCGTTGAGGAATACAGTGAAGAAGGTGATATCCTGAACTATAGTACTCACTTTAAGATGCGTAACTACCTGACTACTATTCGTATTAACTACGATATTACAGGTTCTGCTTACTCTACAGTAATGGCTATTGCATTGCAAGATCCTAAGACTGGTAAGAAATCTTATTTGTGGGCTGACTATCAGGAATGGCTAGCTTTGCGTGAGTGGTATAAGAGATGTGAACGTATGCTTGTTTACATGAAATCTAATGTAAATAAGGATGGTTCTTGCAACTTGAAAGGTACTAACGGTCGTCCGGTATTTATCGGTGCTGGTTTGCTGGAACAGATTGCTCCGTCTAACAAGCGTATGTATACTAGATTGACAGCTGAGTTGCTGGAAGATTTCTTGTTTGACCTGTCTTATAATGTACTTGGTACTAACGAACGTAAGTTTGTTGCTTTGACTGGTGAAATGGGTATGCGTGAATTTGACCGTATTTTGAAGGAAAAAGTAGCTACTATGAACCTTATGGATACTGTATTTGTAACTGGTTCTGGTGATAACCTGAAGTTCGGTGGTCAGTTTAAGACTTACCAAATGACTAATGGTATTGAGCTTACTTTGAAGTATTTCCCGTTGTATGATGATACTACTTATAATCGTCAGTTGCATCCGGTTACTCTGAAACCTCTGGAATCATATCGTATGACATTCCTTGATCTGGGTCGTCGTGATGGTGAAGCTAATATCGTTAAGGTAGTTCGTAAAGATCGTGAATTCGTAACTTGGTATACTGGTGGTGCTGTAGCTCCGTCTGGTTATGCTAACTCTAAGAATACACTGAGATCTAACGGTAAGGATGGCTATACGGTATTCTTCCTCGGTGAAATGGGCATCATGTTGCGAGATCCTAGAGCATGCGGAGAATTGATCATGGAGGCAGAGGATTAATTTATAAAATATCTTGGTGAAAAAGGAAACCTTAGTGCTGAATTTGCGTTATATAAAGTATAACAAACAAAATAAAGTACTATGGATAAAAATTTCATCATTTATAAATTAACTAATACCAAAAATAATAAGATTTATGTAGGGGGTACAACTGATCCTTTGGATGATAGATTTCACAGACATGTGTTAAAAGCACTTAGAGGTTCAGATTACCCTTTACATAAAGCTATTAGAGAATACGGAGAAGAATCCTTTGAAAAAAGGATATTAGAAGATTGCAATTCTCTTGAGCAATTAAATGAAAGAGAACAATATTGGATAGCCACATTAAGTTCTACTAATTCTGAAATAGGTTATAACGTTAGACCTAGAGGAGGAATTAGATTACAAACTATAGAAAGTAGAATTAAAATTGGCAATGCACATAGAGGAAAAGAAAGTGAAAAAAGAGTTGCAATTCTTCAATATTCAAATGATGGTAATTTCATCTCTGAATACTCTAGTTTAACTTCCGCAGCTGAAATAAACAACTTAGATAGAAGTCAGATTATTAGATCTCTTAATAAAGAGTACACAAGACCATCCAAAAGTAACCCTTATATTTGGATATATAAAACAGATTTTGAAGAGATTCCGGTCAAAGTAAATCCTGACAACTATTATAAAAATTTAAATTATGTTCCTGTGTTGAGTGAATCTTGTAAAAGTAAGATAATTGCTTTTAATAACAATTTATCTGAAATCACAACTCCTGTAGCACAATATTCATTAGATGGAACTTTAATAAATAAATTCTATAGTTTAGCTGAAGCATCTAGAAATACAGAAGTAAGTGCAGCTACTATAAGAAAATTTCTAAAAAATCCCAATTATATAGACACTTTAAAGCGTAAAGATAAAGTTAAATATATCTGGAAAGCATGTGATAAAAACGATCCTGATGTCAAGAAAACTGAAGAAGAAATGAAAAAAATAGCTTCAGCTAGACATACCAAAATAATTAGAGCTTACGATAAAGATGGTAAACTAATTAAGGAATATAATGGAGTAAAAGAGTTTGAAAAAGCAGAGCATGCAGACAGAAGAACTATGATGGCTAGTATATTAGCCGATACTGAATGGAGAGGTCTATATTGGGAAATAAACTAACTGAACAATCTAATTAATTAATTATGGAAGTAATCGTTAGAATAATTAAAACAAACCCTTGGACTGGTATTACTAAATGGTCTACATGTTATGACTATATCAGTTCATACTGGACACGTTCTGGTAATTTATATACTGGCTTAAATGCTGAAGATGCAGCCAGATTAGAAAAAGAAATTGGTTATGCAGAAGGATAGCTTTCACCTGGCAGCAAATTTTGGGATACATTTGCTATTAAAATTGGTAGGAAAGATCTAATTCTGAATACAGACAGACCTGAAGATGAGCTTAAATATTTGTTCTTGAAAAAGCATAAGAGAGTAGCAGATGGGTTGAATAATGTTACATCTTCTACTGATTATGTTATTATCAATAAAGATAGCGAAGCTAAAGAAGTTAATAAGATTAACAAAATCAAACGTGAAGCATATAGAGAAATGGATAAGATGTCTATTGAAGATATGCGTAAGTGTCTTAGACTATATGGTATTAAATCTGATACATTGTCTAATGAAATGGTTGAAGCTAAGCTTAGTGAACAGATTGAAGCTGCACCTGATAAGTTTATAATGAAGTGGGTAGATAACCCAAATAAAGAAATTACTTTTGTTATTGAAGAAGCTATTGCTAAAAATATTATTCGTAAGAATAGAACTCAATACTTCTTTGGTACAGATCTGATTGGTAATGGTATAGATGATGTAATTGCTTATTTAAATAATAAGAAGAATCAAGACATTAAGCTTGCCATTATGGGAGAAATTAAATCTAAATAATGAAAATATCTGATTTACATAAGGCATTTAAAGTTCTCATGGATAAGAATTCAGAGGCAGTCGCTTTTGGTGGCTGCCCTGCATTCCTTCCTGAAGAAATAGATCTATTTCTTAATTAGGCTTATATAGAAGTAATATGTAATAAATACACTGGTAATAATACTTTAAAAGTAGGATTTGAAGGTGCAGTTAAACGTATTGCTGATCTATAGAAACTAATTAAGACAGATACAGCATTATCATTAGTATATCCCTACTCACATTCTAATGTGCTTACTTTATCTAATTTCTTTAATGACGGAGAATAGCTTAAAAGAATGTTCTATGTAGATTGTGTACTTCACTTTAATGGTGAAGCAACAATATGTTCATTAACAGATCATGAAAAAGCTAAGGGTTTCTTACAAACATATAACAATATACCTTGGATTGAAACTCCCATAGCAGTATTAGAAGACAACACTTTAAAGATCTATATAGATCCTATACGTATGTCTTCTGAACAATATACAGCAGATATTACTTATATTAAATATCCTGAAACTATTAGTTATAAAGACTATAATAAGGATATTACCGAAGTACCTGATTATGTACTTAATGAAGTAATAGATAGAGCTGTAGAAATTGCTCTAGAGACTATAGAGTCATAGAGAACACAAACTAAAGTACAACTTGATAGCTTAAATGAATAATGAGCCCTAGAGAATTACAAATAGAAGTAGAGAGACGATTACAGTTAATCAATCCTGAATTATCTTTAGCTGGCAAATTACCATCTGATACTATAATATCATTCATTAATGAAGCTATTGACAAATTCTGGAAGACACGCTATTCTGGTCTTAATTATAAACAAAGAGGTTTTGAATAGGACCAAAAGCGCACTGACGATTTACGTACTCTAGTTACTAAGCACACTTATAAAGATACAGACATTTCTAAAATAAACCAAGTGGAATACACAGTTACCTTGCCTGATGATTATGTAATATTATTAGGAGATACAGCAGGTATATCTCCGGCAGATGGAGTAATAAATAATTGCTGGGAGAAAGATGCTTTAGGTAACTACAAAATAAAGTATAGTGATACTATAGAAGGTACTATTGAAACAGTAGATAGAATTAAAGAAAATTCCTTATCAGAGTATCATCTAAAGTACACTAAAGCTAAACCAATAAGACTGATATAGGATAATACAATTACTTTGTACACAGATGGTCAGTATAAAGTATCTGAATATACTATAGAGTACTTAAAAAAGCCAAGTAAGGTAGACCTTAAAACTAATCCTACTGATGAGTATACAGATTTACCTAGTCATACTCATATGGAAGTAGTTAAATTGGCAGTTTAGTTAATACTGGCTACTTTACCAAATTATAATGTATATTCTAATGAAGTAAATTCAATGGAATAACATTAACAGAAAGCGCTTATTGACGTGGAAATTAAACTTTTAAACAAGTTAGGAAAGTAGAAAGTAAGCGAAAATAGACAGAAGCGCTTAATATGTCTAATTTAAAATAAATAATTTATATGATAACTTCAGTTCATACCGTACTTATCGGTACTAAATGCCCTGCTAGCTATACTACTGCTGATGCTTTGAATGCTGGTGAAGTAGCTTTGTTTGATCAGAATAGAGCTATTCTTAAAACTGCCGCTGAAGCTGCTAAAGCTAGTTCACTTTATGTTGGTGTAGCAGGTCCGAAAATTAATGTTACCATGCCTAACGGTACGGTTGCTTAGAAAGCTAATATTGAGTTTTCTAATGAAATTCAAAAGAGCTCTAAACCGTCTGCTGTAATTGGTGCTAATGTAGAACCTACTCAGGATAAAGTAGTAGTTACTTTAACTAATGCTACTGTAGTAGCTGGTCATAGATATGTACTTCGTGTTCTGTATAAGGATATTGAAGCTAATAACTTCCAGTTTACTCATACTTATGAAGTATACGCTGAATCAAATGAAGCACAGAAACTGGCAGAAGCTTTTGTAAAGAAGATTAATGCTCACAAAAATCGTCGTATTCAGGCTGAGAATGCTGCTGCTGTTCTCACTTTGACTGCCATGGTTAAAGATGACAATGAAGGTGTTTATTCTCTGAATGAATACTCTGTAGTAGATATGGAAGTATCTCTGTATCATACTGTTCCTGGTGCATTGCTTGCTAATCAGCCAGAAGCAGTATCTGGTGCCACTATTGCTAAAACTCCGGGTAATCCTGGTAGAGGTTTCTGGAAACAGGTTCGTGATGCAGAAGTACGTTACATGGGTTATAAAGGTCATGTATTTACTGGCGCATATCCTGAAGTAGAACAAGCTCGTAAAGTAGTAGAGGGTACTAAATACGATTGTGCAGTAATTGAAAATGACAATCTGTATCTTAGCAATGATAATCAGTATATTAAGACTACTCCGTTAACTACAGAAGTATACTGTCCTAGCATGGTAGGTAGTATCGTTGATAAAGGTATTCAGTCATTTATCAAAGGTGAAACTGTAGCATAATAAAAATAGTGTTTCAGTGTGCTGACAAGGGCTATGGGGCTAAATAGCCCTGTAGCCTTTTTTATTTAAAAGTATTAATATGAAGATAACTGGTATAACAATAGTAAAAGATAACATAGTAGTAGAACTGGATACAAAGATACCTGATTCAGTAGATTCAGATTTGTATTTATACATAGACACACTGAATAACTATTCTAACAGGAGTTCAGTAAATCCTGATAAACATTCATATAAATTGTTAGTATTAGGTACAGACTATCGTTATGATGTAAAAATAGACGAATAGAGATTATCTATAGTAATAGATTCTACTAAACTTGAAGATTTCTGTATGAGTGCTTTTATAGCTACAATTGATAATTCAAGTTAGTTCTATTTTAATCAGGCTGATATATACTATAAAGAAGTTGAGTTATTGTGTAAGAACTGTAGTACTTGTTTAGACGATCAATAGATGGATAGAATGGTTCTATTCATATTGAAACAAGATCTATTAAGTTATGCTATTAATAATAATCTTATAGATGATGCAGTATAGTATTATACAGATTTAGCTAGAATGTTAAATATATGTTTAGATGCTAATACTACTTACTACAATAATCACGATTGCTTTGCTTGTAATAAAACTTGTAGAAATGGAGTTTGTTCATTATGCTAATAGATGATATATATAGGATAGGTAAAGAGTACAACTTAAAAGTTAAGTATAACTCAAATCAAGGTATACCGTGTATACGTAAATGGATTTGTGCTAATCATATTGCTCGTCTATTAGAAAGTGATTTAAAACTTACAGATGAATAGATTGATTGTCTTAGAGCATTGATAAGCAAGCTAGTACATCCTTTGGATGAAATGTGGAAAGATACTTCTGAAACTGATGATAAAGCTATATTACTAGAATAGAGTTTAGGAGTAGACTTAGGGATAAAGACATTCTATGATGAACTTTTAATTTGTGAAAAATGACTCCATTAGAAGAACAAGTACAGAAAAATACTACATCTATTAAGACTATATCAGATAGTTTGATAGAATATGCAAAATGTACAGATTTAAACAAATCTAATGATAATATATCTGACAATACATCTGATATAGAATAGCTGCGTACCAATATAGGTAATCTACAGACATAGATTAATCTACAGAATCGTATTGAGCAGATGAAGGATACTAATATAGTAGATGCTACCAAATTAGATTTATTACAATATGATGGTAAAAGATGGTCAAACATAGCCGCAAATAAAGTAGTAACTGGATTACTTGGTAAATTAGTTGATTTATAGGACGTATCTATTAATGATTTACGTAATGATAATGCGTTAGCATGGGATAGCGAACTACAGAAGTGGACTAATAAGAATTTAAATACAGAAATATATGACGATGTATTCTTAAGTAAGATTAAACCAGATTCTACAGCTTATGAGGTATGGTTTAAAGAGTCAGCTATATTTGGTCAAGAAGGGTTTGCGTCAGGTCTTACTGGTTTTGGTGGTAAAATTGATAAGTTTGGTCATGCTGAATTCGATAGTCTTACTTTACGTAGATTCTTAGAAGTACCTGAATTAAGATATAATCGTGTAGAAATCCAATTAGGTGATAAATGGAATGCTCCTGGTGCAGGTGTAATTGAAAGTGTAGAGGTATTAGACCAATATACAGGAACTATTACACTGAAACTGGAAGAAGGAGAGTATGGAGCTATATCTATAGGTGACTTATGTATGGGTATATATCATTCAGAAAGGACGGAAGAGAATGCAGAAAACGATGAAGATGACGGTAGAGGCAATAGAAAATTTGCAGGTTTCTATACTGTATACTTTGAAGTTACCAATATACTAGATGCATAGAATAAATAGTTTGGATATAAACTTAGACCTGTAGATGAATACTGGACGATGACTTATCACCCTTGTGCTCAAATGAACTTTGTAGCATACGGTAATAAGACTAATGTAGACCGCCAAACATCTTGCTATTCAACTCGTACTTATACACGTTATTTAGTAAATCAAGATACTTGGGATTAGAAAGCTAAGAATATAGCCATGTAGTTTGGTAATCTGGATAACCTTAACATGTTTGGTTACGATATGAGAGGATATTCTGCATACTTAAATTCTGTATACTTTACTGGTACTATTACCCAAGTAAAACCAAACGGTGAAGAAATAAGGTATGCTAATGACAGAGGACCGTGGGAACCAGACACTCATTATGACTATTATGATAGAGTAAGTGTACTAGGTTACTTGTGGTTATGTGTTAATATAAATGGTACTGATACTAAACCTAGCGATAGTAATCCGGATTGGTTAATGCAAGTATCTAAAGGTGATACAGGAGAAGGTTTAATAGTACGTAGGTCTGAATGGTGGCCTGGTAGACTATATTGCAATGAAAGTGAAGTATCTCCTACAGTACAACCATTAAGATACTTAGATGTTGTATTAGTTAAAGACTTAGGAGCTTCTACTGGCTATAAAGCTTATAAGTGTATATCTACTATAGACAGAGGTCAGGGACAAGGTAAACATTTATCTTCTAGCGATAATCAACCTGGTACTGCTGGTGGAGCTGAATATTGGGAAGAATTAGCTTAGAATGTAGCTAGTATATATACTGATCTAATAGTAGCTAAAAATGCTAAATTAGACTTTATTACTGGTAACTCATTAAGAGTTGGTTATTAGGTTGATAATACACCTAATGGATTTAGAGTGGTAGCTGGTATTACTGGAGAAGGAGGTAGTGATTCTAATTCTATTCGCATATGGGCTGGTTCTGATGAAGAAAATAGAAGCAGTGCTCCATTTAAAGTAACTCAATCAGGAGCCTTGTATTCCACTAAGGGTCAAATAGGAGGTTTTAATATAGGTAGTACTTATTTAGAAAATAAAGATTCTAGTACAGGAGATGGCTTATACTTAGATAGAAATTCTATTATATTTAAAAAAGAAGGTAATGTGTTTGCTGTAGGTAATATATCTACACTAGGAACTAATATATTAGGTATTATAACAAAAACTAATTCTAGTATTGACCGTAAACTACCAAACTTTGGTCTTGCTTTTGATGTATACGGAAGTGATATATCTAATATAGCTATAGGTGGTAATGGAGATGTTGTTATGAATGGTTTAGTACAAGGATTTGGTTACGATGTCAAAAGTTATACAGCCAATAACACTATATATGAAATAAACTTCGATAGTGAAGTAGTCATATTAAGAACAGCTGGTACTACAGGTTCATTTGTCAACTTACCATCTAAACGTAATGTAACTAGTAGATTAGGTATAACTGAAGGATCAGCATTCTGTGCTGAAATCACTTTTGTAGCAGATGTAGGTATTACTGAAACTAGAGTATATGGAAGACATGGAAAAGCTACTGATTTTGGAGGTACAGAATTTCCATAGCTATATGATTCAAATGGAAACAAAATAGATTATGTTACTATGAATCAAGGAGATATTGTTACAATACTTATAATTCACGAACCTTTTGCTTTGACTGAAAGAAAATATTATGCTAGGTTAAAAAGTTTTAAATTTAATTAATATGAAAATAAACTTTGCACAACTAGAAACATACACAGACATTCAAAAGACAAACAAGATCTGTTTGGATGCTAGACAACAATTAGGTGAATTGATTTACGAAGCAGGTAGTGGTATTAAGGCTCATGCATTAGCTTTAAAGATTTATAATTCTGAAGGGGAAACAGAATATACAGAAGAAGAAATACAAACTCTTATGCAGTTTGTAAATCAGTACTGTAAACCTGCAATTATAGATGCTATTAATGCATTAAAAACAGAATAAGTAATATGATTACAAAAGGAATTAGAATAAGTCAGTTAGTCGAAAGGAAAGATCTCAATGGTAAAGAAATAATTCCTTTTCAAGATGGCATTCATAATGGTAAGTTAAGTATATAGTCCTTAATAGATTATATAGGGGATATATCTGATAGTGATTTAGAACTACAGGCTTTGATAAAAATATAGAAGTTTGTAGACACAGTATCAGAAATGGACTTACTGTTATATCAAGCTAAAGAAGGAGATATTTACTACTGCAAAGAAAATAAGAAACTATACGTTAGAAGTTTTAATAAGTGGGATATGCTAGATCCGCTTACATCTAAAGTATATGTATTAGTAGGTTTAGATGAGTATAACAGAACTAATATCATACATCTTTGGGATGGCAATGATATGGTAGTAATGTCTGAAAGACTATTTCTTGGAGAAACAACTGGTACTGCTTATGATGGTGGTAAAGGAAAGGCGTTAGCTGATATAGTATCTAGAATAATTATTGATGGGGATGGTACTAAGTATTTATCTGATGATGGTACTTATAAGCTTATTGTGGCAGATACTGCTGAAACAGTAAAGACTACAGATGAAATACTTGTTGCAGGTGGTCCATTAGCTGGCTTACTTAATAAAGCAGGTATTAATAGTATCAGTCCCGATACCAGTATGCAGGACTTATTTATATCTCTATTTACTAAAGAATTGTGGCCTACTGATCTTGTATTCAAAGAAGGTACAGTTAGTGCAGCTATTGCGGCTCCTTCATTCACATTAAGTAGTACAAACTTAGTAGAAGTAGGTGCTACTGTTACTATTGGAAGGACTACTTTGTCTGCTGTTACTATGTCTACTACAGCTAGAACATACAGTGGATTTACTTATGGCTATAGTTCTGCTAATGATGATACTAAAGATTCTTCTAATACCACTATAACAGTTAATGCTAGCAATGCTGCTTTAAATTCAGTTAATTATACTATGAAGCGTACTACTAATGGTAGTGTAGAGAATGCCGCTGCTAATACTAATCCTGCTTAGGTTACTTTAGATAGTAAGACATTTGAAGCTATTGAAGGTACTAATACAGTAAAAGTAGACATAACTGGTCCTACGGCTAATGCTACATTTGCTTCTATGCCTGTATATTACGCATGTAGTAACTTAGGTAAGACTAGCGAAGAACATAAATCAGTAGCTAAAGATACTGTTACTAAGAGTAGCTCAACTCCTTCTAATTCCAAAACATTGAATGTTACCGGTGTATATCCTTACTATACTAATAAGGATAATATTACTACATTTGCTAAACTAGCGTTAACTACTAATAAAACATTAGATGTTACATTTGTAGCTGAAACAGCAAGCAATAAACATGCATTTAAGATACCGGCTAAGTTTAATGTAACTAAGATTACATTGTTGAATACACTTAGTGGTAAGTATGAAGACTATAGTGTTAGTAGGTTCTCTGTTACTACTGAAACTATAGATGTACAAGGTACTAATGTACAATATAAAGTATATACTCGTAATGATGGAACTAACGGTTCATCTTCATTTAAAATAACATTTGCTTAATTATGAGAGATAGAGGAACATTTAATTTTAGTGGTAATCTTGAAGTAAAGAAAGATGCCCCTCTCGAAGCTAGATCGTTAGTTAATTCATATGCAGATCTAGTAAAACCAGAGACCTGGACAGATGAATAGGGAGGTATATGGAAATATGACTGTATGTTAGTTTCCTGTAAAGATAGACCTGGTAAGATATATCAATTATCTCCTGGTGCTGACTATACTAGAGAAAGCAGTTGGATTCTAATAGGAGATACATCTGTAGTTAATTCATTATCTGATACTTTAGTTAATGACGTATTAGTAGCTCAATCTAATCAAAATTCAGTATCACTAACAATAAAGTCAATAACTAAGACTACAGCTAATAAAGATAAACAGTTATTGTTAGCTGATGGTGATCCAATACTACTGACAGATGGTACTCCTATACTATTAGGAGATAGCGAAAGTGCTAGAATAGCTAGAGCTACTGAAGGTTTATATTCTCAAGCTAACGATAAAGTAATTACTATAAACCCAGCTACAACTTCAACAGCTGGAGTAATGTCATCATCTGATAAATCTAAACTTGACAGTTTAAAGTCATAGGCTGAAATAGATGAATTAGTTACCAAGTTTGATACACATATTAGTAATGAATCTAATCCTCATAGCGTTACTAAAGTTCAAGTAGGATTAGGTAATGTAGATAATACCTCTGATGCTAATAAGCCTATATCTAATGCTACACAAACTGCTCTTAATGGTAAATTTAGTGCTACAGATGGTAATGCTTTAAAGTAGAGAGTAGATAATATACCTGAATTGGTAGCTACCGATATTACTGTTGATAGTGATAACGATAGTGTAAATATATCTTTAGATAAGACGTCTATTGTAGACGGAACATTATCAGGAACAACTATAAACATTAATTCTGCAACAGCTAGTAAAGCTGGTATACTTGTACCTACTGATAAAAGCAAAATAGATAAGATTATTACCAATGGTAATGGTACTAAATACTTATCTGATAATGGTACTTATAAAGAAGTACAAGGAGGCAGTGCAGACATTGAGTCTTTGAAATAGTATGTTAACGACAGCATTTCAAGCGCTCGTAGTGTTGGCTACATGATGCAACTTACAGAGATTGACGCTTCCGGGTTGGATGAAAATACGTGGTATCCGGTTACGATTGCTGCTGGAGCTAGACCATGTATGCGTGCAGAAGTACTAGTAGCATTAGATAGCGGTACAAAACCGTCATGGTCTACACATGAGAGAGGTTTTTCTACTCGCAAAATTTGGGAATGGGCTCCGAGTACTTGGGGAGTAAATGCTGTTTCTGATATAAAAGTATATTTGTCAGATTTTGCTCATACAAATTTAGACCCAGTTAGAGGTTTAGATTTTTTAGGTCATTTTGACATCTGTTTTGTTTTTGTACGAGGTGGTGGTAAATATCATTTTTATACTTCTCATGGAGCACAAGTTATTCTTCATACCAGTACGTATAAACCAAGTGAGGCAAATGAACAAAGCGTTAGTCCAACTACTACGACCCCAAAACCTATAAATGCTTTAGATTTAAAAAATTATGGTAAAGTTATTGATGTTCCCGATGGTTCTTATCTCACGTTAAATGTAAATAGAGTAGGTGCAGACGCAATAGATTATATAAATAATGTTTTTGGATCAAAGGACAGATTGAAAGAAGTAATTATGGATATTATTGAAAACCATCAAAGATACTTATTTCATTCCTATGCCAGTAATTCAAACTGTATTGAACCTAATAATGTATATGCTTATTATAGCTATGCAAAAAACGAATATAATTTGCAATACAATTTAAGTTATTACACCACTAATGGGCCTGTTTCTAAACGTGCCAGCTTTCTTGTAACTTCTTATGATGAAGGTTATAAGGTTGAAGTAACGGATTTGGCTGCAAATTGGGCTACTTTGGATGGTGTATTATCTAATACTAATGAATTTAATTTTGTAGATGGGGAATTCGGAGATAGAGTATGGTTGAACTATAGATCACGAAGTGGCAATACTATAACAGCCAATAAGATATATATTGGCAATGGTCAAGCAAATGGTGGATTTGGAGAAGTACACGCAGGGGGATTCTTTAAAGAATCTGACATTAGATTAAAGTCTAATATAGTTCCGCTAAACCATACTTTAGAACAAATATGTAATATACCTACTGTATCCTTTGATATACGTAATAAGCATTAGATAGGTACTATTGCTCAAGATATAGAAAATGATTTTGCAGATATAGTCGATACAGACAGTGATGGTATGAAGTCTGTAGATTATTGTATGTTAGGAGTAGTGGCAGTAGAAGGCATCAAACTGCTTAAGCAAGAAATTGAAGATTTAAAGAAACAAGTGGAGGAATTGAAGAATGGTAGATAAAGACATGCTAGTTGAACCTAAATCTAGTACAGAAATGTAGAGTTGGCTAAACATTTATGATAGAATACCAATTAAATATCTACAATACGTAAGTGTTCCAGTTACTAAGGAATGTCCATCTAGATCTGAAATAAATAGTAAACTTACTCATGCTTGTACAACAGATTCTAATGAATTAGCAGATTACAATTCTATTACATTAAATTTTTCTGACAGAGAATAGTTGACATCAGATTCATTAACTGAAAATTGGTTGTACGATAATACTACATAGAGAGATATTCAGTTAAGATATGGTACAACATATTTGCTTAATTAGTTTACTATTGGTGAGAATATTGAAGATTATACTGGTTCTTATACAACTAAAGTTACTGGACAAACTCAATTCTTTGAAGTACTAAGGTTAGATAGAGGAATATTGCGTGTAAAACCTTTAAGTAATAATTCTACAAATATGATGCGTACAGCAACAATAGCTGTAACAGCTATGGGTAATACTACATATATATATCTATCACAAGCTGCTAATCCTTTTTCAACATGAATCCATACTTAGTACATATGTCAGATAGAGAACTACTTGAACAAATATATCTGCTGTTACTTCAGATTAACGTTAAGGTAAGTGAGATAGATAATGATTCTAAGACGTTTGGTATGAATCTTGCAGCAGATCTATTAGGTACAATGTTACAAGATACAAAAGTTAATAACAGTAAAGAATATAAGTAATGAAATATTTTACAATTGAGGAAATGACAAAGTCATCTATAGCAAAAGCCAATGGCATAGATAATACTCCTTCTGATGAAGGAGTATTAAATCTGTAGAAGCTAATAGAGGCTGTTTTAGACCCTTTAAGGGAATGGTATGGTAAACCTATTAGAGTTAACTCAGGATTCCGCTGTGAGGCTTTAAATGAAGCTGTAGGAGGTTCTGATACATCTCAACATCGTTTAGGTGAAGCAGCTGATATTACTGTAGGTACTAAGAAAGGTAACAAGAAGTTATTTGAATATATCAAAGATAATCTTCCATTTGATTAGTTAATTAATGAATCAAACTTCTCTTGGGTTCATGTATCATATAGAGAAGGGAGATTACGTAAACAAGTACTAGCACTATGAAAACAATCCTATATCAGCCTTTATTTACAAATCCTTAGGCATACTTTGTATTTCCTTAGTTGTATCATATAGAGAAGGGAGATTCCTATATTGAACCTGCTAACATTACTGGATAGCTAATAATATAGAGTTTGAGCTGTAATACTAAACCTACAGAGGATAATTCTATATTGTTAGTAGATAGTACTCCTATATTGTTAATTGATGGAGAACCGCTGTTATTGGCTTCATAGAATACTAAACAAGTATAGTATGATTATACTAGTTATAAGTATACTAATAGCATAGACTTTGATAGATTTAAAGGTTGTCATATACGTATTAGTCAATATACTAATATAGGGGCTGTAGTATTAGGTGAATGGTATATACCTGATACACCTACACTACCTGAACCTGAACAACCACAAAAGCCTGATGAAAATGATATTCTCAAATCATTAATAGTACATTACAATGTAGGTAAACAAGGTTCTAACAATATTAAAACTACTAGTACATTAACTGATTATAGTGGTAATAATAGAAATGCTACCTGTAAGAATTTTGATTGGAATACTACAGAATTCGTAGATGAAGGCAAAGCTATGAGATTTGATGGCAACGGTAGTTGTATTGTTGCCGTTGATATGCCATAGATAGATAAGTATACCTTTTACTTAGACTAACGGTAATGGAGCTATACAGCTTAGTACTACAGAAGCAGAAGATGCCATATGGACTTCTAAATCTTTAGATAATATATTAGTACCTGATAAGTTCAAATATTGTAAAGTACTATATGAAACTATTCATTTATAGGATGATATAAATGCTACATTTAAACCTAAATCTATAGAAGATAATTTAGATTTAGTAAAAAATAGACTTTATAATACTATTACAGAACCAGCTGGAGTTATAGATGCTGTCGGAAATATAAACCTAGAAAATAATACTATAGTTACAAATGGATATAGCTCAGTATATTTTTAGAATACAGAAGATGATGTAATGGAACTTTATTTAAAAGGATATTCTAATCCGTATGAAAAAAAATACGGAGTATTTGGTTTTTCAATGTCTAAACCAGATGCTGGAGTTCAATTAGAAAATGTATTTATTAGCAATTTTAAAAAACAGGATATTGATTTAATTGTAAAACTACAACCTAGACAATTTATTTATATTAATGGAAATGAAAATAAAGTGAAAGCTAGCATCGTTCGTGATATAAAGTATTTTGTTGACAAACAAGCATAGAATACAGGAAATGTACTTTATGGAAAAAAATATGCCGCATGTGGAGATTCTTTCACAGAAGCTATATTCTAGAATATACAAGATGAATCAGGATTAACTGGAAAAGATAGCCCTGAATTATGGGATGCACAATGGAATTGTTGGAAATCTTATGCTTATCATATAGCTAAAAGGAACAATGTGGTATTTTACCAAAATGGGGTTAGTGGCTCTACTATGCATGTAAAAGATAACGATTCATTTGCTAAAAATAGATATAATAATACAGACAAAATACCTTTGGATACTGATTATTTAACTATTATGTTTGGGTTGAATGAGTATAATATTGCCGATTCACCAGAAACTTTAGGAGATGAAAATAGCACCGATGATACAACTTGGTGGGGTGCATGGAATAAAGTATTAAAATATTATATAACTAATATGCCAAATTGCAAAATAGGTATAATTATAGCCGATTCTTGGTTTACTGAAAAATTAAGAGATGCTACAATAAAAATAGCAGAATATTATGGTATACCTTATTTAGATTTAAAAGGAGACCCTAAAGTCCCTATGATGATTGGTGGAAGATATTCTAGTTTAGGTAAAGTAAGTCCAGAAGCCGTTAAACAAAGAAATAAGGCGTTTTAGATTTCCGAAACAGATTCACATCCAAATCCTAAAGCGCATCTATATAGAAGTACTATTATAGAAAACTTTTTAAGATCTTTATAATTATGAAAAACAATATACTAGGGTCCATAATTTACTTTCTTACTACATTATTATTAAATATAAATACATCACTACTAATGCTATTTATCAAAGAAAATAGTGATCGTTGTCACTATTATAATGGTAAATGGAATAAAAAAGACTTAGCAATTGGAATTTCATCTATAGTACTAGGTTCTATTGCTAAATATTTCATAACTTTAATTTAATACATGTATTATGATAAAACAAGAAAGTCCTAACTTTTTAGCATCCGTGTATGCTCCTAACCCAATGGAAGTAACATACTGGATTGACTTATTCAGTGATGCTAATGGTAATGTTATAAAAACATATGATGGTAAAAAATGGATTCCCATCAACAACACAGAAAATAACAAACAAAATTCTCAAATAGAACATTTATCAAATGTTATAAACGAGAAGGCAAATAAAAAAGACGTATATACCATAGCTTAGACAAACGATGCAATAAACAAATCAAAGACAATTGTTGAAAACGTTCTTACTTCTACTTCTACAATTACCGCTTTATCTTCCGCTCAAGGTAAAATATTGAACGATTTAATCGCAGAACTTACTTTAAGAGTAGACGCTCTTGAGAATGCGGCACCTTCGTTTAGGGAATAATATAAAAAATGTAAGTAAGAAGCGCTATTAGTTAGTAATACAGTTTATTTCAAATTAGCAACTTATACTCAAACTATACGTTTTAATAATAAATCTCAAACAAATTATCAGTCCTAGCAGATTTACCCCCTTTTAATCTCTAGGACTTTTTTTGATTACATTATCAGACTTTTAGCTATGAATTATTCTCAGATAGGAGAACAAACGATGTCAATATTTAAGAACATGTTTAGTAGTGTTGAAAAGGTTACAATTAGCACTATAGGTGGTTTATTGTCTTTATATTCTCCCGTGTATGTCCCTATATTGGCTTTATCAGGAATTATAATTGTTGATTCTATGTATGAGTGTAAAGCTAATAAGAAAGCTAAGAAGTATCATAATGTAGTAGAACAATCAAGGAGATTATATTCAAAGATATTTTATAAATTACGAGATTCTATAGTTGCCATATGTGGAGCATTTACTATAGAAACCTTTATTATAACTTCTATATCAATACCAGCAGTAGAATTTGTAGCTGGTGCTATAGCTCTGGTAGAATTTTTCTAGTTACTTGAGAATTTAGGTAGAATACATCCTAATTGGAAAATATGGGGTCTACTATAGAGAGTAATAAAGAAGAAAGGGGAATAGTTTTTAGATGTCAGTTTAGATAAAGAATTTTCAGATGATACCAATACTAAGCATAATTAATTGGTGCAGAAAGAATTTCAAAGTAGTCGCAGTAGGTTTAATCAGTTTACTTATTGCGACTATTTTTGTTTAGCACAATTAGTTATAGAAAAAAGATACAGAGATAAATAGAATAACTTCTAATGTTAGAACTTACTAGGATATAGTATCTAATAATTAGAATAATAACAGAACACTATAGCTTACTATAGAAGAATTAAACCATAGTAATGATAGTTTATTATTATAGTTGAAATAGACTCAGAAAGAGCTTAAAATCAAAGACAAGAATCTAACCAATGCTAATGTAATCAATACAGAGATTAAAGATTCTGTTAAAACAGTAATCAAGAAAGAAGCTATAGATTTTAAAGAAGAACTAAAGCTTAATCCATTAACAACTATCATAGTTGAAAGAAAGGACTCAATCCTAACAGCCAAAATAGATTTAAAAAATCAATAGACTATTCTTATATACAAGAAGAAAGAGTATAAGAATTTCTATAAAAATGGCTGGGTTAGATTCTGGCACTTTGATTGGAAAAAAATAGAAACAAAGGAATATCAAATAGTTAATACCAATCCACTTATCAAAGTAACAGGTACACGAATAGTAGAGGTACCTAAGTAATAATATATTCAATAATTATTAATCAATAATAATATGCATAGAATATTTCGTGTAAAAGCTTATGAGATGGAACACGGTCCACATTTTAATGAGGAACACGCTCGTAAAGCTGTAATGAAGATGGAAAATGAGGATGGTACTCGTGGACCACATTGGTCTTTAGAGGAAACTTCTGCTTTAGCTAGTCAGTACGGAATATCACTCAGTGGTAAATTTAATCGTTATGATTGGTTTGTAGCATTGAATATGGTTTACTCTGACTATTACAAAGTATTGTTAAACATTACTGGTTCTAACAATATTAAACATTATATAGAATTTGCAAAGGCTTGGCTTAATGACAAAGACATTAGCGTAAAAAATTAGTAGATATAACTATCCAATGTAATGGGGAATCGAAGAAATTCACTATACCTGAGAATAAGTCTACTATAACTGATAGTACATTGGGTTTAACTATATCTACAAATAAGTAGGAAATAATAAATATAGTACGTAGCTAGTACGATACTTATAAACAAAGAAAAGAAGCCATAGCTAAGTGTGATGAGGAAATGGCTAAATGTCAGCAACTATTAGATAAACTTGAAATCCATAACGAGCCTACTAATGAGAATTCAAAGATAGTAGAGCTTCAAAATGAAATAAACGAATTAAAAAATATCATAAGGAAGGCCAATTAGATGGTTCCACCACCTATGAAAGATATGTTACCTTAGGATATGAAAGATGCAATGAATAAGGTTGATCAATAAGATCAACCTTTTTTTTATTTTAAGGCTGTGTAAGAAGAGCTATTAGTTCCCTAAAGGGATTGTAAGGGAAGATATATAAAATGCTGCTACAAGCCTTAAAATGCGTTTTATTCTGTATTAACGTTAATATTTAATAAAATGAGTCTTAATAATATTATTGATAATATTTTATAGATTGTTCGTAATAACAATATAGCAGAATCAGAACATATTTCAAGACATTAGATTGAATTATGGATTGTATATTACAGAGCAATGCTTATAAAGTAGGCTATTGATAAGGGTTATGATGTTGATGAAGCGTATGTCACTACATTAGAACCCATTCATTTAGATAGAGTACAGATTGTTCCTGGTAAATTTGTATTCGTTGGAGAAAAAGAACTACCTACTTTAATCAACTTTAGATATAAACCAGGAGTAATAGCTGTACGTGATATGTTTGGTAACCTAATATAGTTAGGTAGCTATACTAAAGCTAAATTACAAAAATATAGAAAAGCTACATGTAAAGACTATATCGCTTGGGTTAAGAATAACAAAATATATGTTGAAGGAGATTCTAATCAGCTAGAATACATAAGTATAGATGTAATACTTTAGGATCCTACTAAGGATATACCGTGTTATAATCCAGATGATGAATACCCTATACCAGCAGCTATGATACCTACTATTGTGTAGATGATATTGGAGAAAGAATTGAGAGTTATGGTAGCTTATCCTAGTGACGTTACTAATGACTCTAAAGATGATACTCAGAATAGATATAGTAACAAATGAGAGAAAGAGTAAAATATAACAGAAAAAGCTATACTATTGCTGATTTTTATATTAATTATAAATAGCAAATTGATGCTAATACCTAGTATGATGTTAATTTAAAGACATATAAAGCAATAGTAACAGATTATTTTAAGTACATTAGAGATGAAATAATGTAGAACTGTAAAGAATTTAAATTACCTTGCAGGCTAGGTACTTTATAGATAATAAAGCATCAACCAAAAGAATTCTCAGGTAAGAGTTTGAGATGGGATTGGAAAGCTACTAAGGAAACAGGTAAACCTGTATATTTACTAAATGATCATAGTGGCTATTTTAAGTACAGATTTTATTGGTGTAAGAAGAATTGTCTGTTAACTAACAAGAGTAAATATCAATTTATAGCTTCAAGGGAAAATAAGCGTACACTTGCTCAAATTATTTTTAATAAATTAAAAGATTATCCAGAATTATGAAAGAAAGTAACCACGATATGTTTTTTGGATCTTGGTATAATCTATAGGATGGTAGTGGTATATACGCAATAGTAAACTCTCTTGATAATAAAAAATATATAGGATCCACTGGAACTTTAAGAAAGCGTTTTAGATAGCATTATGCAGCTTTAGTGAAAGGTACACACGCAAACTGTCATTTATAGAGGGCAGTCAATAAATACGGAATTGATAAATTTTATTTTTTAGTATTAGAAAGGTGTGAGAATATAACAGATACTTTACTATTGTTAGAATAGAAGTACATAGATGAATTAGGAGATTATAATATTTGTACTGTAGCTGGAAAACCCATAGGTTGTACCGCTAAAGGTCATCCACTAAGTGAATCTTAGCGAAATAGTATTATAAAAGCTAATAAAAATAGAATATGGACTGAAGAAATGAAAAGAAAAAAAGGTTTATCAGCAAAAAATTCTAATTATATTAAAAGTTTACAAAAAATTGTATAGAAATATAGTTTAGATGGAAATTTAATAGAAGAATACCCTTCTGTTATGGATGCTGCAAGAGCTGTTGGTAATCCTAAAATTTCACGAGTAGGGATAAAAAGATGCTGTCAAGGTAGATAGAAATCTGCTTATGGATATATTTGGAAATTAAAAATTTAGGAAAATGATTAATAATAGAATGGTTTCGTCTAAAGCTTTGATTGCAAAGATCATTGCAGATTTACAATTATAGGAACCTGAAATACGAATTTCAGATATTAAAGAATATATATTAGAAGGGCTACTAAAAATTGGGGCAATATAGCAATATGAGCACAAAGTAGCAATACTGCCAGTTAAATGCCATTAGGCTTCCTTACCATGTGATCTATATAAGTTAGGTTAGGTAGCATTTTCATTTTGTAATAATGGTGGTTGGTTACCTATGAGAAAAGCTACATCTAGCTTTGGAGTATACCATGACAAATGTGTAGATAAGCCGTGTATGCTTATACCAGATGCAGGTCTAATACCTTTAGTAAAGAACTTATTTAATTTAGTATCTGATAGAGAAGCTTTAGATAAGCTTAACTCGGATTCTAATATGCGTGATACTTTAAGTGCTTTAGTAAATCAGTATACAGTGGCTAGTCCATCTAACAGATATGTAAATGGTAAATTTGCTCATACCGATGGTACAATGTACAGCGCAGATTTATAGTATATGACAAAACCAGGTTATATTATGACTAATATACCTACCGGTTTTGTCAAAATAGAATATTATGCTATATTTACTGATGAAGAAGGCATGCCTATGATACCAGATATGGAATCCTATAAAGAAGCATTATTGTGGTACGTTACATTAAAATTAATGTATCCGAGAAAGCTAAAGGGACAAATATCTTAGTAGGATTACTTAGAAATGAAGACTAGCTGGAACTACTACAGAAAGCAGGCTTACGCTGAAGCTATGATGCCTGGAGTAGATGAACTGGAGAGTATAAAAAATACTTATCATAAGCTTTATCCAGAATTTAATGATCACGATACTTTCTTTAGTACTACTGGAGAAGAACAAATAATTTATAATTAGAATAGATTATGATTAGTAATACAGCTCAAATAAATACATTTTATGGTGGTATGAATATGGACAGTGATGCAGCTATATTGCCGAATAATCAATATAGATATGGTCAAGATGTTCGTATAATTACTGATGATTCTAGTACTAGCGGGGTTCTTTAGAGTGTAGAAGGTGCTAAGAAATATAACTACGGTATTAAAAGTACAGAAGAAATAATAGGTACAGCTACTATAAACGATATCGCAGTGATTATTACTAAACTAGTTGATGGTTATAATAAAGTGTATCGTATAGAGAATTTTGATTCTCCCAATTTAGTTAGTACGGTTGTATTATAGGGAAAATTAAGGTTATGTGAGGAAGCTAATTCAAATCAATTGAGTATAGTATTAAATTACGAAACACAGTCCAATATTAAAGCTTACTTTACAGATGGCAATTCATCTATTAAAGTAATCAACATTATGAGTGATAAGTATATAAAGTACCCTAATGTAGATAATCCTTTAGTAGATGCAGATGGTAATATACTTAATCCTGATAGTATTGACATAATACCTAATGCTGTATTACCTCCATTTGAAGTTACAGAAATAGTATCCGGTAACTTTCAAGCTGGTATGGTGTAGTATTGTTATAGATTGTATAATAAACATTCTCAATAGACTTCTTTGTCTAGTTTGAGCAATCTAGTACATTTGGATGCCTCTGAGATTAGTTCCACTTTAATGAATCATAAAGGATCTTAGAAAGGCTCTTATACTGGAAAAGGATGTACTATAAGATCTAAACTTATTACTAAAGATTTTAATAGATGCACTATAGTACGTATCTTTTATGAAGATAATAACGCTGTCCCCACTTATTCTATAATAGATGACATAGAAATAGATATAAATTTAGGTTATATAAGTTACACTGATGTTGGTGGAAACGTGTTAAGTACTATGACATAGGAAGAGTTTAACGCTTTTACAAGTTATTCTTTCATATGTAACAACATTACTTCTTTATAGAACAGATTATTTGCATCTAATGTTACAGAAACTTCTTGGGTTCCAATGATAGAAGATAATGGGAAATTAGTAGAGTATGATGCGAGAGTTTATAGAGCTAACTCTAATAATTATGTTAGACTAGAAACTGCAAATCCCGATGACTACGAATATTTTTCTATTACAGACTATGATGCTATGCGTAAAATTTCTAAACAACACGATTGCATCAACCCATACAATGCAGCTAGATCTGGTTTCGCTACTCCAACTGAATATGTATATGGAGCAGATAACAAACTTGGAGGAAATGGATTAAATATATCTTATAGTTTTATTAATACAGAATTAATCGAAACTTATTCTCCTACAAATAGAGGTGGATTAACAGATAATGTTGGTCTTGAAGCTAAAAGTGAATACTTTAATTCTATGCCAATTTATGACCTGAATGGTAGTAAGATATACGACAAAAGCATTACTTCAGCATCTAGACAAAAAAATTACGCAGACCCTATTATAGCTTCACTGTTTAGAAGTTATTAGCGAGACGAAGTGTACCGCTTTGGTATAATATTTTATAATAGTAAATTTGTAGCATCTCCTGTATTATGGATTGGTGATATAAGAATGCCAAATTTAACTGTAGCTCCTACATTTACTAATGATGGCACAAATGTTATATCTAAGCCATTGGGTATTAAATTTACTGTAAAGAATTTTCCAATTGATGCAGCATCTTATGAAATAGTAAGATGTGATAGAACAGAAAAAGATAGAACAATTGTATCACAAGGAGTAATTACTCCAATACATAATTATAAAATTGTTGAAACCAGCGATACAGGAGAAATAGGTAGAGGAGAAAGCAATAAAGATACTAATGAGTATAGACCTATGCCATTCTTGCATACTAAACGTAGGGATATGATGATGAATAGAGCTGGCGGAGCCATATCTCAAAAGATAAATTCTGAAGATATTACAAACAATTACTGGAGATTTATATCACCGGAAGTGTGTTTTAATGGAAGTAAGACAGAATCTTTATTTAAAGATAACATTTATCTTAGACAGGAGCAAGTTCTTATATCTGATTTTAATAAAAGTTTAGTAAACACTGATGGTACTAATATTTAGAACTGGGTGGCAATGAATAGTAAAGCTACTCGTCTTCCTGAAGGAACATCTAATAATACAAATAGAAAAGCTACTAGAGTATTTAATTAGAATAATGAGTCTTCTGCTAGTACACCGCAGGTATTTGCTATACACAATGATGATTGGTACTGTGCTTATATACAAAAGTTTTATTTAAGAGTAAATTCTAAATTTATAGGAAAAGAACAAAGCATAACTGATGCAAAATATCCGCAAATCATACCTTACAATGCAGTATTAAATGGAGGAGTAAAACCTTATAAAGCTAATATAGGAAATATTACTTATTCTAATTGGACTGCTAGTAATTTCTATGATGGTGGTAGTGGCACAGATATAATTACTTATGGACCAGCAGGGCCTTGTTTGTTGCTATAGGTATCAGACGATGATATAAATTCTATTCAACCTGTTTCATTTTATCACGATGAAATGTTCAATGATTATTGTACATTAACTGTAGTAAATGCAAAGAAATCTATAATACCTTACAATGGTAATACGTATTCATCTAGAACAACTTCTGTGTATATACCAGTAGGCGTATACGGAGGTAAAGAAAACAATACAGTATATGCATTTGGTGGAGATACTTATATTGGCATACTAGATTATCCTTCACAGATGATATTTCAAAGGAATGAAGTCACTGGAGGTAATGCTTGGTCTGATAAGAAGCGTTATTTTGGTGCATATATTCCGTTAGAAAGTACTATTAACTTAAAACTATCTATGGGTGAAATGACTAACAGAACTTATAGTTCTGCTTTAAACACCGTAGATTCTTATATGTAGATTGAGCCAGTACAATTGGGTACATACCATAGCCAAAGTAAACCATACTATTTATATAATGATGCTTATTCGTCACAACCTGATGGAAAACAGTTTAATGCTGAAGGTTTATATAGTGAAGCTAATATAAAGTCATCTAATAGAGTATATGTTTCTTAGGCAAAGACGATAAATGAAAACGTAGATAGTTGGTCTATATTTAAACCAGCCGATTTCATAGATTTGGATTATCAATACGGAGAAATAACTAACATAAGAGGTATATTTAACAGATTATATTTCTGGTAGAATAACGCCTTTGGAGTATTATCTGTGAATGAAAGATCTTTAATACAAGACAATAATGTAGGTCAATTAGTATTAGGTACTGGTGGAATATTAGACAGATATGATTACTTAAGTACTTTGAATGGCTCTAATGTTATTAATGATAGAAGTATAGTTAATTCTAGTAATAGCATATATTGGTATGATTCTAATAAGAATGAAATATGTAAATCTACTGGAGGTGGTATAAGCATAATATCTAAAGATTGTAATGTACAATCGTATATGAATACAATGTATAATCAAAAGACTAAAGGTGCTAATTCATTGTATGATAAGAAATACGATGAAGTGTGGTTTAGATTATATAATAAATCTTTGATATATAATGAAAAATTAAACGCATTTACATCTTTATATACATTTGATCCAGATTTTACGTTACCTCTTACAGATAAAGTTGTAACGACAAAAAATAATGAATTCTACATTATTAATTCATTAGATATAGAAGGATTCGGAGATATAGATAAAGATATAAGACTTAGGCTTATAGTAAATAAAGATCCTTAGTACACAAAGGTATTTGATAATATTATTTTACAAGGAGATTTTATAGATCCAAATAACAAAATATTAACAAATGATATACTAACCAGTTTACAACTATCTACAAAACATCAGACTTCTACTAAAGAAGGTAAAGATTTGTTATTTGACTATCGTGAAGATAGTTACAGATTACCTGTGCCAAGATAGGACCAATTTGAAGAAGAAGATAACATGTCATTTCCGGCTAGAATGAGAGGTAAATATATGATTTGTGATTATAAATTTAAATCAGATAAGGATTATTCTTTTTAGATACCTTAGATAACAACTACTTATAGATATTCTAGAATTTAATATGAAAAAGAATACAAATAAAAGAAAAATATAGATTCCTGCTGCGTAGTTTGGTTTGCCGGTATCTTTAAGTAATATGAAAGAGCTGCAATCTTCTATAACTAAAGGAATTGCTCCTAATAATCCTAGTAATCTTGCTGTTAATAACAGCGTTGGTACTAATATAGGAAGTATATCTGGAATAGCTCAAGCAATCCCTGGAGCTATAAATACACTAACTAGTCCTTTTTAGACTTCCACAGCTACTACTGGTGGAGAAGCAGCTATGCAATCTATAACTGGTATAGGAGAAGGGTTGGCTAGTGGCGCTCAATTAGGCATGTCTATTGGTGGACCAATTGGTGGTATTGTAGGTGGTATCGCTGGTGCAGCAACTGGATTAATCGGTAAGAAAGGTAAGAAAGCTTCTATGACTTCCTTTACTGATTATGATGAAGGTACTCTAGGTACTGGTCTAATAGGAGCTTTTAAAAATAAGAAACTTAGAAAACGCAGAGCTGCTATTAGACTAAACGCATTCCAAAATAGAGAAGCTATAGCCGGTACAGAAAGATTAGCAAATGAGTTTAATGAGGACAACACGGAATTTGATACAGATGTATTTGAATACGGTGGTAATGTACCGTCTTCATTAGCGTATGTAGATGACGGGGAATTGATAGCTACACCAGATGGTCAAGTGAATAAAGTTCCAGAATAGGGGCAACCTACAGATAGTAATTTAATTAATTTACCAGAGGGCAGTAGAATATTAAGTAATACTCTTAAAGTACCCGGTACAAATAAAACCTTTGCAGAATTAGGTGATAAAATGATGGCAAAGAAGAAAAGTAAAGGAAAAGACATATACGCTTAGAATGCGGATATGCTTAATGAAATGAATAATAAATTAATGCATGACAAACTATTTGCTATGCAAGAAAGTATTAAAGCTAAGAAAGGCATTAAGAACAAAACTAAAGAATTAAAAAGTTTTGCTAGAGGTGGAGACAACCCCCCTGTAGGTTATAATGCAGCTGGTTTTATGATAGATCCTAGATTTGCAGGTGAAATTAGTATGGGTGTTAGTGCTCCTACTCCGAGAATCAGAGATACTTGGGGTATTAAAGGTGATGTTACAGCTCCTTGGGATAATTATGGTAGAGTATCAGAAGTAAATGCTGGTACATTACCTGAAGTAACTATTAGCGCTCCTAAAGCAGTAGTTAAAGAAACTCCTAAGACTACTTCTAGAGTAATGCCTAGAATTACTAAATCAGCAGTTGCTCCAGATATTATCCCAAATTTAGATACTATTAATGAAGATTTTAGTATAGATGCTACTCCACAGGATATTAGAACTAGAACAGCAGTAAGTCCAACAGTAGAACCAGCTATTACAAATCCTAATGAGGAACCTGTAAGATTAGATGGATTAAATGATTTAATTAGTGGTGTAACTTCTCTTGTTCCTATAATGTCTAATTTGTTTACTAGTGGTCCTGAAGCAGTACCAGCTAACTATAATCCTTACGCTACAGCTATTACTAATACTATGAGTAGACGTAGATATAATATTGATCCGTTACTCAGAGATATAGAGACTAATAGAAATGTAGCTAATTATGCAGCTAGTCAACAAAGAACTAATACTGGTCAAGACATGGCGTTTAGATTACAGAATGCAATTGCTACCAATAAGGCTATTGCTGCTGCTAGAGCTGCTGAAAGTAATGCAAATAATCAGTATAGAGCTGAATATGCAAATACAATGAATAATTTAGGACAACAGTGGGTTCAAGCTACCAACTTAGCATCTGAACTTAACGCTCGTAATAGAGCTGCTGCTAGAAATATTCGCAGAACTGGTTTAAGTCAGTTAAGTCAATGGGCTCAAAATAGAGAATTAATGAGTAATCAAAGAAGTAGAGATAATGCTATGCTTAAATTGTATGATCCGTTCTTGCAAGCTGGATTTACTTCTGCTGATATGAGTCAATTTAAGAAATGGTTAAATAAGGGAGGTAATAAATAATGACAGCTAATAGATATGATTAGGCTGCTGAAGCCCCTATAATGAATACGTACGTTCCTATTAACTTTGGTGAATTATATAGAATAGGAGCTACACAGAAAGCAGCAGTAGATGAGGCAGCTAAATAGTTTAGTACAGCACTACAGAAATTTGGAGAATTCCGTTCTCCTTCCGCTGTAGATACTTAGAATTGGTATAACTTGACTATTAATAGAAAGGATGTACAGAACGCTATCAATTAGATAGCAAATAATCCTGATGCTATGAAGGATGCTTCTTTTAGAGCTAACTTACAATCGTTAATTAATAGCACAGATTATTCTTCCTTATCCTTACTTAAGGAAAGTGCAGATAATCTTAGAGCTGGATTGGAGATGAGAGCTAAGATGGAAGCTGAAGGAAAATATAAAGAAGGATGGGATGATTCTAATATTCCTCAGTATGATACACTAGGTAATAAAAGAGTATTTAGTGATATTACTCCTGTTAGATACATGACAGCTGATGAGCTATCTAATCCTTACTTTAGTAATCTTAAGCCTAGTAGTTTAGGCTCTGTATGGAAAGATGGAGTTAAGTATAACAGAGCTGGCATAACATATGATACATTATATGATATAGCAAATGCTAGATTTAATGATTTGGTAAGTACTCCACAGGGACAGAAATATTATAAAGAAGCATTACAAGCTGCTGGTGGTAATGAGTCTGTAGCTAGAGAAGCTTTTGTAGGAATGATAGCTGATTCACAAAGAGATAGAATTGTTAATCAAGATACTGTTGATCCGTTGTGGTTAATACAAGCCAAACATGCAGCTAGCAGAACAGGTAAAGACGAAATAATTAGACCTAATCCTACTAGATTAGACTTCTTAAATGAATCTATTACTAGAAGTGTACAATCTAGAATTGGTTCTAGATTTGATCAATATAGAAATTATATTGAAGGCCTAATAAGTAAATATCCAAATACTAAGATAGCTCAAGATGCTAAGAAAGGTGTATAGAATATTGATAACATGATGAACTCATATATGCAACTTAATAAGGCTGCAATGCAGTATTCTAATGCTTATAGAGCTACAGGTAATGATAATGACTTAATAGTAGCTAGAAGTGCATCTGATGCAGCTGATAGATTACAAGCTCAAATGATCGGTCTTGCTAATAAACATGTACTTAGAGATGAATTTCAAAAAGTATCCGGCTTCTCTCCTATATCTGTAAGCGGTAATAAAGAGTATTCTAAACAAGGTTACTTAAAAGGTGTAAACTCGGCTTTGGATATGATTAAAGGTAATGTTAGCTTACTTGAGAGTGATGATTTATTAACTGGTGTAGGTGGTTCACAACAAGAAGTAAAAGATGAAAATGGTACTACTAAGAATGTATACCAATTTAATGATTCTAGAGGTTTCCTATTACCTGAAACAGTATTTCAAATTGCTTCTGAAACCACTCCTAGAAAAGCAGAAAGAGTAGCGGGTATTGGTAGAGATACAAGCTTCCCATTGAAGGAAGTACTAGAATCTGGTAATTTAGCAGATGTACAGTTCCTACCTGAAGGAAAAATGGTAAAAGTAGGACCAGGCACGTTTGCTTTATCTGGTAAAATAAGAATTCCAAAGGAAACCATAGAACAAACTTTAGGTACTGGTTTATGGAGTGATAAAGGTCTAACAAGAGGATTTGCAGATAACTTAGTAGCTCCATTTGGTAGACAAAGTACTAGAACTGCTTTAAAGGATTTATATAAAGCGGCTGAAGTTACAGAGGTAGTTGGAGAAGATGGTCACGAATATTTTGAAATGAATATATTCAAAACACTGCCAAATACTAACAACGCCCCAGAATTTTGGCAAAGAGTAAATCAAAGATGGCAAGGTGGTTCACCTACAGGTATAGGCGGTACTACTCAAGCTAAGGAAGAATATGGAACTTCTGCATTACAAACATTAGGAATGTATAATTGATAATTATGAAGAGAAAAGTATACGATACATCATTAATAGATAGTATAAGATAGAGAACAGCTTTATATGATGCTTACTAGGCTCCTAAAGCTAATATAGAAGAATATTTCCATACTATGGAGAACCCCTCTTATGAGGGGGCTCCTGATGATTATGGAGTTACAGATTGGGTATCTAATGCTTTTAATGATTGGAATCTTAAAAGAAATGAAGCTATTAGAGATAGTGCGTTAGGTGATTATGTAATGGCTGATTAGGATTATAATACAATTCTAAATGCTAAAAATTATATTCAAGCTGTACGCAATATCAATGCCATACTTCCACAATTAAGACAAGACCCTAATAACCAAGACTTAAAACAGTAGGTAAAACAATTATCAGATACTATTCTTAATAACAAGGAAGCATATGATAATATCTTAAATGATAAATTAAATGATTCTTCTTTGAATACAAAGCTGAAAACTGATTTCATTAATGGAAATTGGAATTCAGCTTTAAGTGAAATAGATCGTTAGACAACTGAACAGATAGATAAAGCAACAGGATCTTATGCAGATCCTAATACTTTGTATGCTAAAAAGAGTTCTGCCTTATTCTAGGCTGATGTTGCTCAAAATACTGCTGATGAATACAATAGTAAATTAACATCCGATTACTATCGTAGAAAGTCACAACAACCAGGCATGGATCTTACTGATATAGATACTTATTTGTTTAAATTACCAGGTTTATTAGGTTCTTCAGCAGCTACTATTACTAATGATATACTTACTACTGGAACTACATATGCTACTACATCCATAGGTTCTAGTTTTGGCCCTATTGGAGCAGCGGCTGGTATGGTTGCTGGGGCAGGAGTATCTATATTAGGCAATCTGTTAAGTAGAGAAAGAGAATCTAAAGGAGAAGTATACAGTAACTATAAATCTGCTGTACTTAATCAGATTGATAAAAGTGGTATTTCTAAACAGTTATTAAAGGATGCCAAAGCAGAAATGCAAAGAATGGGTTCTTATACTCAAGAATAGATTGATAATGATGATTACGTATACGATCAATTACTTACTAATCAAGTAAAAGTAAACAATGTTAAGTTCGATAAAATACGTCTTAACAATTTTGAAGGTATGAAATCACTTTATACCGACAATATGGCTTTATCTACTTGGGATGTTACTCAAACTATGTTAGAAGTTGTACCACTGGGTAAAATGGCTAAGAGTGTAAGAGGATTAAAAACTTTAGCAAATAAGTACGATAAAGGCAAAGGTTTCCTAAAGGGTAAATTAGCCGAACGTATAGACGATATAACCAGCTTTGGTATAGATAGTGTAGATAAACTGCCTAAAAAGACTAAGAGAAAAGCAATATTAGATTTAGGTGGTAGAATTCTCATATCTTCTGCTATGGAAGGAGCTGAAGAAGGAACTCAATATATGAAAGGTTAGGACTATATTAATAGACACTTTGAAGAAGATCCTAATCTAGCTAAGAGTTTTATTAAAAATATTGGTTCTGGAGCAAGGTCTATATTTGCTGCAATTACTCCTTGGGATTCAGTATATTCTGATGATGCTGAATTCTTAGAGAATTTTAAAGGTGGTGCATTACTTGGTGGTCTAATGACTGGTGGAATAGGTGCTGCTACCACTTACTTACAAACTAGAGACCAATTACAGGCTGATAAATTGCTATCAGCTTTGTATGCTGAAAAACTAGATCAAAAAGATAGAGTAAGAAAAGACATTGTATATGCAGAAATGGCTGCTAATAATAAGTGGGATAACTTGATGCAGTCATTTGACAATCTTCAATCTGCTAATATTGATGGTCTTACTCAAGAAGATATAGAAACTGAAAGAAATAATGCTAATAGAGTAAAGAATATAGCTACATCTGAGTCAGCGTTAAAGTAGGCTGAAGCATTAGGCATAGAACCAAATACTGAGGATTATAATATACTCATAGCTTTAAAAGATCATTACGATAAGCTAGTTGAAGAAGCAGATCAAAATTTTGTAGCATCTTCTAATAAGATGCAAAGTTTGCTGAACGGAGAAGAGGTAAATAAGCAAATCGAGAAAGTAATATCTAAATTATCTGATGAACAACGCGCTCAAATAGCTGTAGAAGATATAAGAAATGCTATTTCTCTTTATTCTGAATTAGAAGTATATAATAGACTTATAAATGATTATGAGTAGAATAGTGCTAAACTCAACAATCTTGAAAAGAATACGGGTATACGTACATCTAGAGCAGATGTAATTCATTTCAGAAACCTATTAAATACTGATAAGAAGGCATTAGAGAACAGTTATGATAAACTTAAGAAAGTATTAAGTGAATATAATCTAACTGAATCTGATTTTTAGGTTCCATCTATACATCAGGATTTAGCTGATGCTCAGGAATAGTTAATTCTTTCTAGTCTAGATCAAGCTAGAGCACGTGAAGAAAACAACTTAATGTCTTCTGATGATAAAAAGTCTATAATGGCTAAAATAAATAAATGGAAGGACTCTGAAGCTAAAGAAGATGATTTTGTTCAAGATATAGAAGACTTGTATTCTGGTAGAACATAGGAGAAAGTAGCAGAAGAAGGTGAAGAAGTTACTCCAGAACCTTTAAAACAAGAACCAGCTCCTGTTCAAGATTAGGAAAAACCACACGAAGATGAGAAAGAAATTCAGAATGTAGATACTTTAATAGACAAGGCAAGAAATGGAGACCAAGAAGCTCAAAATACTTTAAATGAGTATGGAATATCCTATCATCACGGTCAAGTATATAGATATGTGTCTAAGAAAGAGGTAGATGCTTTAAATAGGGGAGAACACATTATCACAAAGAAAGGGTTAGATTGGGTAGATGTGACAGATAATCCACAACCGTCTACTGGAGCTGATGCTGAATATCGTATTGTATTCAAAAGTGATGTAGATTTTGATAAAGAAGGTGGAAGAGGAAAAGATACACAACTTAAAAATAAAGCTCTTGGGGATGGTTGGTTAAAAGGTGGTTATACTAAAAATGACGTCCTTCGTATAGAAATACGAAACGAAGACGGTACGTATTCCCCAATAGAGGAATAGGAAAACGAAAAAGTACAAGAAGGAGAACTTCGTGAAGCCTACGATGACTTTATAAGTTCTGGTGAATGGAAAATATCATAGAACTTACAAAATAGAGAAAAAGCTAGAGCTGAAGAATTGAAACTTCTTGCTCAAGAAGCTAGAGAAGAAATAGCTTAGAGAGAGCAATAGAACATACAGACTAAATAGAAAGAAGCTCAAAAGCCTGCTACTGTTCCTAGTGAGACTGCTACTCCTGTATCTCCAGTTGAAGAAGCTCCTAAGACAGAACCTTTATCTATAGAAGATGTACCTACTCTTAGTGATATACTTGGAGGATGGCTTGGTGATGAGGCTAAACAAGCTTTAGAAACTCCAACTCAAGTTTCAGAAAAGCCAGTTCAAACACCAGAAGAAACACAAACATCAGAACCTAGATAGTTAGAAGAGCTCACATATGATTTTAGACTGGATCCATATTCTCATGAGTTAAATTACAGACTTACTGAATCTAAATAGAATGAATAGGGTCAATGGATTAGGACTTCTAAAAAATTCCAAGGTATGGAACAATACCTTAATAATGAGGAATTTGCAGAAGTTACAGGTCAACCTGACTTTATTAAAGAAGTAACTAAGAATGGAGTACGTATAGTAGTAAGACCATATACTAAAGATGATGGTACTACTACAGATGCTATATACGCTTTATTTAATTACAAAGGTAAAGAATACATTGCTAGTATTAAGACAATAGAAGGGCTGTATGCTAGAGGAAATAGAGCTTTTAACAGACTACCTTTTAATGACCAATAGCTAATTGTAAATAATCTTAGTGCTTTACGTAATAAAGTTCTAGAACTTAATAAACAAGTACAAGCTAATCCTAACTTAGAAATAGTTCCTACTACCATTAGAAAAACAAATGGTAAGATTGTAAATCTTAAGAATGAAGATGGTAGTCCTAAAAATAGAAAACTTACAGATTCTTCTTGGTTAACCATTAAAGACCCGTACTAGATTAATCCTGAAAATACTCAAGTAGGCATTACTACAGGTAGTTTAGGTGGTAGTGTAATCAGATTTAAAAACCAAGTAATATCAGCTAAGGGTTTTCCTATGGGTAAGCCAGTATGGATGATTAAGACTTCTAGAGATGATGGCAGTACATCATAGATAGGAGTTGTTCTTAATTACGATAACTTTAAAGATAAACCTGAAGTAGCAGATTTAATTATTGATTTAGTTACTTCTAAGGATCAATTCTATACTGATAAGAATGGAGTTGTTACTAACGTTACTCCACAGAATGTATTACAGTTCTTAGTGAACTTTGGCCCTCAAACAGCCACTAATCCTAATGATACTAGATTATCTCCTGAACAAGTAAGAGCTAGAATGAACAAACAATTCTATTTAGCAGAGGATAATCAGTTAGTAGTAGGTCAATAGGTGTACAACTTAAATGATATAAATACTGTACCTGAGATTAGAGAAAGACTGAAAAAATATATAATGGATAATTTCCATTGGAATATAGATGAAACTGGTCTAAGCTCTAATTATTTGGGAGGTGATTTACAATCTCAAGTAAAAGATCCTAAATTGTATCCTTTAGCTTTATTCTTGAAGAACAACAATGTAGATAAGATTACTCTAATACCCAAGGTTTTAGAATTTACTAACAAAGATTTCGGTATTATTAAAGATAGTAAAGGCAACAAATAGGTAGACTCTAGCTATCCTAATGGCATCAGTGTACTTGGTTGGTACATAAAGCAAGGTATTTTACTTACTGATATAGCAGATACTATGCAAGATGCTAACATATACATTGATGATGTTATGTTAGTGGATAAAAATGCAGAAAGTAAAGTAGAGCAATCACAACAAAAAGTTCAAGAAGAAACTAAAATGGGCAGTATTACCCTACCTGATGAAACTGGTAAATAGACTACTATTGATTTGGATGAAATATTTTCTATATTGGACGGTAAAGGTAGAAAAGGTCCTAATATGGAAGTATCTGAAGAAGAAGTATCTAGACTAGCCATTAATGAGGAGGATAGAATGGATCCAAAATAGGCTAAAGAATGGATATAGTCTACTTTGGGCATTACTCCTGAAATAGTATCATCCATAATAGATGTTACAGAAGCTGGTAATTTAGTAGTAGGTAGAGTAACAGAGGACTCCATAAAGATCTCGGAGTAGGCTCCAGAAGGTGTTCAATATCATGAAGCATGGCACAGAGTATCACAGTTATTAATTGATCCTAAACACAGAGATAAGATATATAAGAAGTATAGAGAACAAGGTCTAAATGATAAACAGATTGATGAAAAATTAGCTGATCAGTTTAAAGACTTTATGTTAACTGAATCAGGTAATTATAGATTTGATACTAAGAATTGGTTTAGAAGAATATACGACTTTATCAAATTGTGGATTAGAACTGGCCAATATGGATTAGCTAAAGTATACTCAGCGATCAATAGAGGTAAGTATTATGGTTTGAAACCTAATGCTGAAAATGTAGATAGATTCAGAGAAATATACAAAGGTGATGGAGCTAATATGGAAGTATCTGGATATAAATTTAAACATATTCAGACAGTTAAACAATTAAATGACATTATAAATAGTTTAACTTATGCTTTCTTCCAAGTATCATTTGCAGATGGTAAGACTATTAATTACTCTGACTTATCTAAGGAAGCTCCTAAATTTGACAGACTTAAACTTATACTTCAAGCTCAAGCTTACAAGTATCCATCTGATATAATCAATGAAGTAGTAGACAAATTTGACTCTATTATACTTCCTATGCTTACTACTAAACTAAAGCAATTAGGAATTAGATCAATAGATAGAAATGAAAGTGATACTTTAGCTAATATAGAAGAAGGAGCCGAAGGAGTAAACATAGGCCAGCATACAATAGAGGGTATGAACATCTCTATTAGAGATAATGCTCCTGCTGAAGTAAAGTTCTTCTTTCAAACTATACCTGTATATGAAATAGGGAAAGATGGTACTCCGCAAACTAAGTTTGATGAATATACTCATTTTCCTAGTTTTGTAGATCCAAATATAGCTTGGACAAACATATTGAAAGATTTATCTGGGTGCAGAACTATATCTAATATTATTGATAGAGTGCAATTCTTTGCTAAGAATGGTAATACATTCTATCAAGCATTATTGCTTAGACTAACTACTCTGGTAAAGAACTCTTTGAGTGAAGATGTAAATGTAGCTACACAAGCTGAAGCTATGCTTACTAAGATAGAAACTGTAATTACTTCTGACATTAATAACTATATAACAGTAAAGATTAGTGAAGATGCAGATACTGGTCTTACAAAGATGGAATTAAAAGATAATACAGTAGATGTAAAAGCAGCTAACTATCCTAAAGTATGGTCGTAGTACTTCTTTAATAATGCTGGTATATATAGATATAATGAAACAGGTGCTATTGTTGCTACAGATAATGCTAAACAAACCTTACGAGTTATAATAGACAATTTTAATAGAATTAGAAATGCTTTTACCAACAATAAAGGTATATTAAAAGTAGGTGATAACAATGTAGATTTGCATATAGCAGCTAACCAAGAGTATCTAAAGGATGTAATTGTTCGTATGTTAAATTCTGTAGGTGTAGGTATAGATAAGCCAACGCTTAATAGAATGTTAATGTCTGGAGATTATGGTAATCCTAGATCAGACCAATATACATTGCTAAATTCTTTCTTAGTAAATAGAATTAAATTTGGTGGTATTCCTAGATTAATAGAAACATTAGATAGTATCAAAAATTCTATTAATAAAGATAATACTATTAAAGATATAGAGAGCCCAGAAGGAGTGATACAACCTACTTAGGTATGGAATACACAAGGTTTTGTTAAGGAAATAGCAAATTACTATGCTTATCAACATGCTACAGATAAGAGTCTAAGTAGCTATGGCCCAGATGGTAATAGCTATTACATGGTATCTTAGAATAACTTTGCAAAAGACAGACTTAATGAAATAGTAAATGATAAGGATACTTTTGATAATCTAAATGCTGTAGTATACAATGGTAATTCTATTATTCTAAATGCAGTTAAAAGAGGTAATAAAGATCTATCTATAGAAACTCTAATAAACTTCAAAGATACCACATCACAAGATGTAGGTAGAGATTACTTTGGTATTACTGATAGAGAAGATTATATTGCTAAAATGGTAGCTGTATTTAATGACAGAATAATATTCCCTACAGTAGCAGATAAAAAGACATACCATTTCATTAGAGGAATTAAGTTGCCTCATGAAAGAATAAAGTTCAATACCACTCCTCAAGGTGCTTATATTCAATATGGGGAACAAAGTATGGATACTTTACTGGGATATTGTTATGATGAATTGAATCAAATAGAACTGTGTTTAAGACAGATAGATGATGATCCAACTCATTATGATGAGAAAACAGGATTACATTACAATGAAGACGGTACTATCAATAATGATTGGTTAGAACCTACTAGAAGAATAAAGAACTTCCATACACCAAATAAAGTAAGCTGGAAGGATAAGAATGGCAAGAAGCATACTAAGAAATTAGAAGGAAATGGAGCTAGATTCTTATTGTTAACCGGTATCAGAACATCCAAAGGCTTTGTTAGCTTCAATGATCCTATGAAATCAGCTAAAGAAAATCTTTAGACAGCTAAAGATTACTTCTTTAACTTATCTAAAGATACGCAGAAAGCATTTTTAAGCTCTTTGATCAATGAACGTGTTAAACAGGAGATAGCTACAGCTAAAGAGTTAGGCTTGATTGAAGGCAATGAAAATAATGATATTTGGAGTTTGCGTAATAAGCTGCTTGATGATGTTGAATTGAACAATAGAAAGGCATTTTATAGTCAACTTGATCCAACTAATGCTGAAGGATACGCTATATTTGACATGTTAGCTGATTATACAATTAATAGTATAATATCTATTAATGAAGTAGAAAAGTTATTCAGTGGAGCTCCTGCTTACTATAAAGTAAAGTATGATCAATATGGTCCTGTAGATGTGTCTATTGATAAAATCAAACGTCTTGGTTCTCTTACTTCTACTGGTTTGAATAACAGACTAGATTTCTTTAATGATCCTATTAGAGATGAATATGTAGTTGCTGAATTAAAAGACCATGAAATAATGGACAAGCAATACTACATCTATGAAGGATTATTTACTAGAGGTAATATTAAGGAAACTATTCAAGAATTAGAAGGTGAAGATGCTTGGAATCAGGTAAAAGATTTAAGTATTCAAGAGATTGAAAAGATCTATCCTGAATCAGTCAAGATAGCTAAACAAGCTGCTAAAGTAGAAGTAGAAGGTTACAAAGAAGGTATAAATGTAGCGGATGCTGCTGTATATATTAGCCCTAATATGACTAGAGATCTACTTAGAATGCGTGGGGTATGGTCTCCTGAAATAAAGAAAGCATTTGAAATTCTTACTAATGAAGATACAGCTAATCTATGGGATTCAGATCCTAAACTGTATGCAGAAGCTAATAAGGTTATTCTAAATGCTATGAAGTATATGGCATTCGGTACTAGATTCAATGAAATACCGGGATTAGGTATACCTTATTTTAATAAGATGGCTCTATTCCCATTATTCAAGAGTATAGCTACAGGTGACATTAAAGCATTGTATGACAGGATGGTAGACCCAAGTAAACCAGTAGATATGGTTCTATTTGACTCTGCTGTTAAAGCTGGTTCTAGATCTCCTATGAAGTTCTATAGAGTAGCTAAAGATAGTGAAATAGAACTAAGAGATGGTCAAACTGTTCTTAGTGCTAAAGTTACTGATGAGTTAATTAACGAAGAAGGAAATACTCTAAATGACTTTAATAACTTAGTTACTTATACTCAGAGGTTTAAGTACTTAAGACAACAATTAGAGACTAATCCTCATACTCACGAAGAATAGATGGCTGGTACTCAGTTTATGAAAGTAAATCTATCTAATCTACGTATGGATGATTTATATGGTATTGAAGGTCAACAGGTAACTGGTAGGCAAATTAAGGATACTATTATGAATGCTTTGAATAAATTATCTGATATGGGTGTTAAAGACTTAGAAGATGAATTATTCAACAAAGACGGTAGTGTAAATGTAACCAAATTAGCTAAAATGTTAGAAGATGATGCTAGAGAATCTGATGCTAACGATAATGTATTATCTGGTCTCAAAACAGCTAATAACAAATTTATAATGCCTTTGTCTTCTTTATCAGATAATAAGTGGTTAGAAAGTAGATTTATCTCTATGATCAATAAGTAGGTTATTGATGTTCATATACCTGGTGGAGCATTTATCCAAAGATCTACTTTAGGTCTAGAAGCTACTTCTACTAAGGTAGTAACACCAAATATGATAAATGACGGTAGAGTATTAAAATCTATAAATGAGGAGGGTTCAATGGATTCGGTAGTAAGTATAAACTTGTTTAAATACTTTATACCTAATTATGAAAACTTAACATATAGAGAAGCTAGACAGTGGCTTATTGATCATGAAATTATTGGTGATAAAGCTAAAGCTAATGCTATAGGTTATCGTATTCCTACTCAGTCAATTGCATCTATATCTCCATTAAGATTTGTAGACGTGTTCCCTGAAATAATGGGTGATACTATCATGTTGCCAGAAGACTTTACTAAACTTACTGGTTCTGACTTCGATATTGATAAATTGTATGTAGCTAGATTTGCATATAATAAGAATGGTGTCAAGTTTAACAAAGGTAATTCTCTTAAATATGACGAAGTGCGTAATTTTATAAAGAATGAAATGCTGGAAGCATATTTAAAGGTATTACTTACTAGAGATAATACTAACTCTCTTAAATTGTCTATTGATAATGCTACAGAGAATGTTAAGGAGGTACTTAGAGATATAGAAGGACCTAGTAGTTATCATCCTACTCCATTTGAAGTATATTCACCTACATATCAAGAAGCTAGAAAGGCTGAATATACTGGTGGTAAGGCTGGTATTGGACCTTTTGCCTTGAATAATGCTCATCACATTCTTACTTAGCTTACTAAACTTAGCATGGTTAGAGATGTGTTCACCAATACTCTAAATATATGGAATATAGGTGGTATATACGATACTCCAGTGGCAGGCATGAAGAAAGGTGGTAGAATACTTGACTGGTTATCAGCTATGATCAATGGTTTCGTAGATATTGCTAAAGACCCTTATATTGTAAGATTGAATGTTAATTCATGGACATACAATATGGTTTCTTTCTTGTTACGTACTGGTAAAGGTAAGCAGACATTCTACTTTGTTGCTCAACCCATTCTTAAAGAAATGGCAGAAGCTGTAATAAAGACTAAAGGTAAGTATGGTATAGATAGAACTAAGACTCCTACTCAGTTGGAAAATGAAGCAATTGAATCAGTACTTGATAAATATGATCCTACTAAGAAATATAGGAAAAAATATGAATTTATAAATGGCAATGAAAATTCAAAAGCTAACGAATATCAAGACTTATTTAGCACATATCAGAAAGAAAATGGTGAATATACATCTAGAACAAGAGAGTTACTCAAGCTAAATAAAGAAGAAATAAGTAACTTTAACGAAGAATAGGTTCGTATATATTATGCTTGGAAAGCATTAAAACCATATGCTGATTCATTGGCTAATTTGGTTAAGTATTCTAAAGTAGATACTAAGAAAACTGGTAAGACATTTGCTGAACAACAAACATACTATAATGGTATGTGGGCAATGACAGAGGATGCTAATTTTGCAGATGGTGAAATTGAACGTTTCTATAATGAAACTTTTATTGCTAAAAAGACAGAAAACAGTATTCCGTTTGGTACTTCTATATTCAAGAACTTATTACTTAGAAACACTGATACTTTCTTAAGTAAGAAAGACATAATGTTATCATTACTTGGTAGAAAGAATAATGCTGATTCTAAACTACTTAATGCTCTTGTTTCAGGAATGGAAGCTCAAATTAAGAGCGGGTTTTTTAACCAGTTTATATACCAAAATGGTATTGATATTCACAGTATGTTTACTGGAAAAATGTCAATGGCAAAACGTATCAATAACTTTAAATATGAAATACTAAAAGGTAATCCCAAACTAAGTAGATTTTTAAATAATGACGGTACTATAAATAATGACTTTATAAATTATTTGATACCCAATATAGATTATAATGGTTTAGATTTCATTGATACTTCATCTTTACTTGATGCTGATCAATCACAAGCTAATAACTTGATAAACTACTGGAGAGAATTAATAGATGACCCAGAACCTAGAGTAAGCCAATTATTTAAAGATTTAGTAGTATATGCGTTCCTTACTTCAGGGGATAATCCTACTATGAACTCATTCTTCCAATATGTTCCAAATAGTTATAAAATATCAATGGGTTATACTGACTATATATAGACTAAATTAGATGAATTATCTAATGGAGTTGATCAATCTATAGTAAGAGATGACTTATTCTTAAATAACTGGCAAAATGATAAGCTAGTAAGACCAGTAGATCTGTATAACAATAAAGGAGTCAAATTATACTCTATATCGTTAAATGATTAGTCCGTAGTTCCTAATATCATATTAGGAGAAAGATAGGATAAAACAGATAGACCTGCTATTAGACCTAGTAATTGGTTATCAATGACTTATGTTAATGATAAAGGTAAGCTAATAGAAGGTAAATTCCCTATATTCTACCCGTATATTAAGATAAATGATGGCTTAGGACGTACTCCAGCTAATTATCATGTATACTCTCTTATAGGTTATAAACAAGCAGCTGATCCAGAAACTAGACGTTTAAATTATATACCTATCTATGGATTAGTATCTAAGAAAGGATACAAATACAGAGGACATACTGTAGTAGAATATGGTAAAGAATCTCAATTTGATTTTAATAAAGAAAGTGTATGGGATTACACTGAAGCTTTACAAAATCAGGAAGCATTAGCTGATATGGCAGATGATTATAGCAAACCTAACTGGTAGAATTCTGATATTCATTTGATTACAGATCTTCCTCCATATTAGAATATGAATTATGCTAAAGAGCAATAGGATATGAAATTTGAATGGGATCAGGGTGATAAAGATGATAGTGAACAAGGTGTAGTACTTAGTGAAGCTGAAGAAAGTAAAGAAGACTCTAAAAATCTTCTTTAGTTAGAGGCTGATCTTTTGTATAAGATGAAGGAATACCTGACTGAATTAAGCAAAGATAATACAGATTTAGCATCTAGTATAGATGATAAAATGGAAGAATTTACTCAATTGTTACGTAAAGAAAATCCAACTACTCCAGAAGAAGTGGAAGGTTTGATTAACAAATTTATATGTAATTTATAATATGAATAAATATTGTCCAAATAAAAATCTTCCCGAATGGAAGGAGTTAGTAAAGGTAGTAGGTGAAAATAAAGCCTACTACCTTTGGGATTAGAATAAAGGTAATAGTTTAGATAAAGCTCCTAATGGAGAGGATTCTAAGCTATTTTCAGACCTTTTAAGCTAGTTTGATAATAATCGTGAACAAGCTATTTTAGCAAAGGCTGAAACCTTTACAGAAGCTTTTAAAACGCAATTATCAGATGAATTATCTAAACAAGTAGATGAAAATGGTGAGCTGTTAATTGAAGCTTACAATAAAAGAAATGAAGTTAAATAGGGTTCTTCTAATACTTTATTGGAATAGTTAGGAGAATTTGCAGATACTGTAGATGTAGTAAACTTCTTTATTAATCACGATGAAGTAAAATCTCAAACTAAAGAACTTCTTAAGAAATTAAATAAAGTCAACAGACCATTTGTAATATATAAAGGTCACAAAAAAGGAGTTAGAGCCGAAGCTGGAGCTGCCTTATATTTGTATTCAGATGTAATTAATTCTTCATCGGTATAGTTAAACGCCGAAGATGTTGCTCATGAAATGTTACATATTTACTTGCGTAAAGAATATGAAACTAATGAGCAATTTAAAAATTTACTTGACGAATTACAAATTGAATATAGAAAGAAAATAGGGAGTGTGTTATATGGTTTAGGTAAAGATTAGTAGAGTGATGAGTTTTTAAATGAAGTACTATCAAACACAGCATTTCGTGCTCATTTAAAATTAACTGACAAAAGTAAGTTCTAGAGACTGTGGATATTTATAAAAGGTATAATAAATAGGATAATCACTGGCAAAAAATTCATTGTTTATTCTAAATTACCCGAAGATATATCTAATTTGCAAGATTACGCTATGTCTTTACTTGATAAAGTTAATCAAGGAGAAATAAGTATACATTCAATTGATCATTATGATGAGGAATATAGTGGTGAAACATTCAGTAAATTAGATAATAATCAACAGAAATAGATAGATAAACTATATGATAAGATACAGAAAGGATTAAAAGATAGATTAAATGCAATTAAGCATTATAATGTGAAGAATCCTAAAGTATGGAATCAAATATCTACAGTAATATCTCAATTATCTAGATCTGAAACAGAACAAGGAATACTACAATTTGTTCAACATGTTAATGATACTATAGGTGATAGTATAAAGTTCTTGTCTAAGCCGATAGAATAGATCAATGCTAAACAAATTAGATAGCTATCTAATGACTATTTAGGATTCTATAAACCTCTTATTGATTAGATACAATACGCAGTAGATACTACTGATATATTCAAAGAATTACCTGAGTACCCAACAATAAAGTAGAATATTGCGAATATAGCTTAGCAATTAACTATAGTAAACAATAGATTTACTAATGTACTTAAAGAAAAAGGTTACCAATTTTTACAAGAATACCTACAATCTAGAGCTGTACCGCAAGATTATATAGATAAAGTATTAGCATGGTTAGACGATCCTAAACATGATACTAATATATTTATGAATTGGTTTGGTATGGCTACTAATAGCGATAATATGGTACTATAGACTATAGCTAATATGCTATAGAATACTGTTAATAAGACAGATAGAGAAACATTGTAGGTAGGTACTGAATTAGTTAAGTAGCTGAATAAAGTAAAAGAGAAATACGGTAATGACGTTCAAAAATTACTATATGAGAAGTATGACGACGGCACATATACTGGATTAAAGGTTACTCCTATCAATAAAGGGCAATTCAAAAGAGATTAGAAGGAATATCTAAATAATTTATCTAGTAAATTAGGAATACAAAAAGATGAGCATGACCAATACACAATGCCTGATGATGAAGATATTCAAAGAAAATGGTTTGATGGAGTTAATAAATTCTACTCTGATAGAGCTAATAGAAAGTATAAGCCAGAGTATTATTCAACTAGAAATAAAATGCTTTCTATGAAAACTAGGGATGCTATAAATGAGATTAATAACTATATTAATACTATAGCAGACCCTATTACAGTAGATGGAGTAGAATATGATAACTTATTATCAGAATCTGAATATAATTCATTAATTAGTTTACGTAGACAAAAAGCTCTACTATCTAATAGATATAATCTAGATGGTAGTATAAAAACAGGGGATGATTTAATCATAGCTAATGAGTTGCATTCCTTTAATGAAATAGTTCAATAGCATGTAAAGTATAAAACAGATAAAGAAAGCTATAATAGAGATAGAGCAAAAGTAGTAGCTAAGTATGGTGAAGGATCTACTCAACTATAGTTATGGGAATCAAGAAATTTAAAGAAATAGTACACTTAGGAATTCTACGATGAATTAGATAGTTTAGGTAAAGTAGAACAATCTGAAGAATACAAAGAAGCTATAAAGAAACGTAGAGAATTTCAATAGCTATTTAAAGATCCTCGTACTGGTAAAATAGATTCTAATTTAATGTCAGACTCTGAGAAAAGGGAACTTTTGAAATTAGATTAGGATATTGCTAATCTATATACTTGGACAGAATAGATTGATACTGGGAAAAAATTTAGTGATATAGCTGAAGTAGTTCCAACAGAGCAGTACTATAAAGATAGCTAGAATGCTAGAGAAGCTGGTACAGAAGCTTATAACGATTGGTTTAATAATAATCATTATGAAGACGGTAGAGGTCGTATGCATCCAGCTTCATATTATACAGAATTAAAACCAAAAGATGAATTATTAGAAAAGTATACAGAGTATGCTCCAATAAGTAGATACTCTACTATAGATAGACAATCAGATTGGTTTAATAAGGACTGGGATCCAGCTGGTCCTACTGTATAGCCTAATAAGAAATATTATGACAATAGTAAAGCATATAAAGAAATAGTAGATAAACCTGAATTAAAGAAATTATATGACGATTTATCTGATACCATCAATAAGGCTAATAGGTATATATCATTCTTAACATTTGGTGACGATGGTAGAATGCCTCAAATACCTGCAAGATTTATGCAAGTATTAGGTAGAAAAGATAGCGTACTAAATGCTTTGAAATACATATTTGATGATGTAGCTGTTACTAGAGTAGATGATACTGATTATGTAGATGATTTTACTACTATGCCTAATGGCGATCCTATTAAAGTAATACCTACAAGATTTATAAATATGCTAGAAGATACCAATGAAATATCAACAGACGCTGTCGCATCTGTAATAGCTTATTATAATATGGCTGCTAATTATAATAATATGGTAGAACAATAGGATGATGTTGAATTATTACTCAATCTTCTAAAGAATATTCAAATTAGAACTAAGAAAGAACTAAAAACAGCAGGTTCAGCTAATGTATATAAACAAGCTTAGCTATTAGTTGATAGAATAATGTATGGTAGAAATAAAACTCCTATTACAGTAAATATATTAGATAAAGAGATAAATATAGGTAAAACATTAGACATAATACGAGGATTTGTTACTAAAGTAAATCTATCAGGTAACTTGTGGTCTATTGGTACTTCTTTCTTTACTGATGCTACCTATACTACTTTAGAAGCTAAAATGGGCAGATTCTTTGATACCAATGACCTTAAATTTGCTTCTAATGAATTTGCTAGACAGTTACCAGATATGATGGCTAATATTGGTAATCCAGTACCTAAAGGTAAATTGTCTTATTTGTTACAACTAAATCAAGTAGTAAAGGACAATAAAGAGATATTTGACAGATTGGATCAGAGTTAGGTACTAAGAGCTATAAATCAAAATTTCTGGTTTGCAGGTTATACTTAGTCTGATTATACTGTTAAGAGTCATACAGTTATTAGTATATATCACAGTTATAGATTTGTAGATGGAGAAGGTTTTATGACTAAACAGTAGTATATTAATAAATTTAATTCTAATAGTACTAAATTTGAGCAATTGCCTGTAACTTTATATGATGTATTTGTAGAAGATAAAGAAGGTAATATAAAGATATAGGATAAGTATAAACAGTATGTTAATGATAAGCTATAGAATGAGGTAAGAAATAGGATTAATATACTTACTTAGAGAATTGATGGTACTTTACGAGAAATAGATAAAGCGGCAGTACATGCTAACTCTATAGCTTCTTATATTGTGTTACATCGTAACTTTATGATATCTGCACTGCATGATAGATTTAAGAAAAAATAGTTTAATCTTGATTTAGGAGTAGAAGAAGAAGGATATTATAGGTCTACTAGTAAATTCTTAAAAAATGTTATAGGATAGAGACATTTTGCTATGACACAATTATTAGCAGACTATAATAACTTAAAAGATTATGAATAGTATGCTGTTAGAAGAGTTCTAAATGAATTAGTACTCATCGCAGCTTCTACTACTGTAGCTCTTGCTATGGCTACTATAGTAGATGGAGATGATGAGTATGATACATGGTTAACTTAGTCTATTACTTACTTAGCAATGCGTTCAGCATTTGAATTTAGAACTATGTATAATCCATTTGAATTTATTTCATTAATTAAGTCTCCTACAGCAGCTTTCAATTGGTTTGACAATGCTTCTAGTTTTATTAATTTATTTAATCCTGCTTCATATGTAGGCGATCGAACTCCTTTTACTATAATAGACAGAGGCCCTTATAAAGGAATGCCGGTTATACTTAAAAATATAATCAAGGTTACCCCGTTTAAGAGTATAATAGAAGCAACAGATCCAAAAGCAAAAAGGAACTATTTATAGAATTAGTTAATGAACTTCTAAAAAGTTTCTATCTAAATTATCAATTCGCTAGATTAACTGTAAAAAAGAAAGGCTGAGTATTAATTTACTCAGCCTATTTTGTTATGAGAGTTCATCACGCTCTTCATAACTATAATAATCTTCTTCTGGCAATTCAGCATTTATAGACTCACCAAATCTATATGTATTTAGAAATAACCTCTGTGCTAATTCTGGAACAGGCACGTTTGCCCAAAATCTATTTATTTCTAATGCTGCACTTACATTATAAGTTTTACCAGTTGATTGAAGATTATGTATATCTTTTTTATACTTAGGGTTACTTAAACAATAAATAGTATAATGCTTATTGTTTATAGTAATATATTTAGTATTATATAAAGAGTCTAACTGTTTAAACTTTCTATATCTATCTAAAGATTCCTTAGTATTAACACTACTATCATATAAAAGAAAGACCTTTTCTTCTAAAAAAGGTCTATTTTTATCAGTAGTATATGCATTTATATAACCGCTTTCTACAGTTAAATCATTCCATGTAAGATTATCATCTAATAATGGAACTATATATATACTAACATCATTCAAGTTCTTCAGTACCATTTCCTTCGTAATAACTACGAGTATGCTCCCAATTATTAGTTTGGTAATGATATGAAAGTTCTGATAATGCATTGATAATAATGTTTTTACGAGAGTCTAACTCTGTTTCATTAAACATATTAAACACTCTCACTTCATAGCTACCATTTGTTTGTATAGCTATAATGTATGCTTCACAATCATAATCTGAAATATCAATATCTTGATCTTTCATATACCATGTAATAGCTAACAAATAGTAAGCAATCTGTCTATAATAATCAAATTCTTCTACAGAATGTTTAAAGTTATAGACATCTGATGTTGTTTTTAAGTCAATTAGAATAATTTTCTTATTGACATGATCAAATATGCATCTATCAAGTAATGACTTACAAGGTGCATACCAGGTCTTATTTTCATCCATTTTAAGACTATCTGTCTTAATAGGAAATGTCCAGTTAATATGAAACTCATTATGAGATTCTACTCCTGGAGTGTTTGTTAGTAATTCATTTGCTTTCTTATGTTTCTCAATGTTAGACTTAATTGTCTTTAACATATTAAGATCTGCAAATGAAATTGCTTTTTTATTATTTTTCAAAGACTTTGACTTAATATATTCATCATATCTTAATGTAAAATCCTTAGCAATAGATAATTTAGCATCTTCAGATAATTTATTACTATAAGCCTTGTTATAAGAATCTAATAATAATTTATCATCATCTTCTAATGGATTAGTATCTTTAAATATAGAATACCAATCACAGAAATCTTTTTGCTGTTTTACTTTAGGTACTTCATATTCAAGTATTGTATAATCATTCCAGAATTCATCTGGTTGGAGTATATACTCATGTATCATAGTACCCTTTTCTAACTGCGGTAACTTTAATCCTTCTTCCTTACCATCAAGCATATTACGGAAGTATAAAGGACCTTTTTTTAGAAACCAACCTATAGAAGAATTTGATATTCTCGTGTTATCTTCATAATACGGTTTATCAATTATCATTGTTCTTCTTCGTTTTCTTCTTCAGTTTTATGTTTAATTGTTTCAACTAAGAGATTAAAAAGTAAATCTTCTCTAGATTTATCTGATTTTTTCTCTAAATCAAAATCAATAGTTACTATTTTAAGTCTTTCTCTTATCATATAACTGTCAGTTAAAATACTACAGTTATATTGATTAAGATGACCGTATGATATACCATTATGCCAATGCCCAAAGAAATGATGCTTATACTTACCAAAACAGTAATTTTCAAGCTTTTCATTATAATTCGGATTCTCATGAGTAATAAGTATATCACAATTAGGTATTTTTTCATATGGGCATATATACTCATCATATTCGTGTTGAGTATCTTCAAATGCCCATGTTTGCCAGTGTATAGGAGCTATCCATGGAGTACCATAGAATGTTACTCCTTTATATTCATATAATTCATCAATAAGAAATACTACTTTATTATTAGTAAGTAAAGATATTTTATCTTTAAATTCTTGTAAAGTAATATCTTTTATTAATCCATTATATAATTGTTCAATGTATATATCATGATTTCCTGGTACTACAAATATCTTTTCACATGATAACTTATTAGCCCATGTAATAAAAGCAGTACTCCACCATGCATCTGATTCATCAGAACTTCTTTGAACAATTAGGTCTACTACATCACCAGCAATACATAATACGTCACATTCTGGTATAGAAGGCAATATACCATGCAAATCACTAATTGCACATATTTTCATAATGCAAACTTGCTGTTAATTTATATATTAATACTGCACAAAAAATTAACATTCTTTTAAATGTTTTATTAACTCATCTACTTGTTTCTGATTATGTACTATATAGAACTTTATATTAGGTTCAAATCTATACAAATAGTAGTTAAATAGTTTTTCACGTAAAGGCCATGTATCTGTTTTAAAACCTTTACATTCTATTATAAAATTATTACCAATGAAATCAGGTAAATAAGTTATAGCTCTTATTTTTTTTCCCTGGAATTCAAATTTTGGTAATAACTCAAATCTTTTACATTCATAATCTAAATGAATGTTCGCTTCTTTAAACTTAGTATACGTATATGCTTCTAGTTTAGAACGAAAATTTATATTATCTATTACTACTCTAGTAGCATTTTTTACTTTTTTATTTGTCTAATTTTTCATAATTCCAAATATAATTTTTATATAAATGATTATTTCTAGTGCAAGCTTTTCGTATTCCTCTATCTGGAATACATAAAAAATAAGAAGCTTCTTTAGAACTATTAAATATACGAATTAGTTTATGTTCTTTATCGTAAACAAATACCTTCTTTCCTAATTTTCTTCCTATTTTTGTTGCTCTATTATTATATAATATATTATACTTAGCATCACACCACTCTAGATTATCTAAATTATTATTTAATTTATTTTCATCTACATGATTTATCTGACTATAATTTTTTGGATTATCTAAGAAAGTTTCAGCTACTAGTCTGTGTACAAGAAACTTTTTTTGTATTGATAACTTAGATAAACTTACTACATAATAGCCTGAATTAATTAGCTGTTGTTTAAGTATACTACCTTTATATGTAAAATTAACCTTTTTTCCTTTACATTCCTGTTCGATTGTTCTATTTTTTGATCGAACTCTACCAAAATTACTTACTTCGTAGTAATCTTCGTAATCACGAATATTTTTCCATATTTCTTCTATTTTAACTTTTTAAGTCTTTACTTTTCTCTATTTCTTCTTCTGCCCCATAAATACATTCTTCAAATATTTTTATAACATCTCTATCTATTTGTAGTATTGTATCTGTTAGTTTACACACACCTACAGTAAGCATCACTACTACAACAGTGGTTAATAGGAATGGGATACAAATTAGATTAGCTATAACTTCTCTAAAATCTTTCCAAAATGTTCTTAGTTTATCTTTTAATGTTTTCATAAAGCCATTTTTTAATAGTTTCAAAATCATTTGCTTTAATAGCATCTGATACATCCTTCGCTTTGAACTTTTTGTGGATTAAAAGCCCTTCTAAGCCTGTTTTAAGGCTCATTTTACGAAGATATTTTACGCCAGCTTCATCCCTATCGAACAATATAATAATACGCTTAAAACGCTTCTTAAGTTGTTCTAATACCTTATTAGGTATAAAAGTTGACTCTGAAGAAGGAGATATTGCTGATATCCCCATTTCGTATAAACACATGACGTCTTTCATACTCTTTGTTATTATTAGTACATTACCAGTTTTAGGTAACTGTTTAAACCCCTGAATATCATTCTCTGTCAGGTTATTACGCCATTTTGTATATTTATCTGCTAAAGGTCTATAAATTTTAAAATGATTATATACCTTATAAGCATACATAGGATTAGTATCCTTGTAAATACCCTTTACAATACCATTACACAGGTAATATTTAATACTACTTACTCCAAATTTCTTTAAAGTATCAATACTAATATTAAACTGAGACCAGTAATTGATGTCTGTTAGAGTAAAGTCTTGTCTTACTACACCAATTACTGTCTCTGTTGACGGTATGTATTGCTTAGAGCTAACGAGTTGCGTATTATTAGTAATTTTAAGCTTATTAACTATATTATTAAGTATATCAGAATAATTAGTTAAACCGGTAAGTAATGAAACAAACTTAATTACATTACCGCAATCACCTGTACCATGATCTTTAAACATTAATTGTTTAGTAGTTCTACTATAGAAACATCCAAATGATGGATTTTTATCTTTTCTAAATGGACTATTATAGACCATGCCTACTTTAAAATTACCAATATATGCTGCATATATATCATATTCTGTTACTTTAGATAATATATAATCTAGAGTAATATTCACTTCATCTTTTATATTTGTAGTGTCGTATAGCATATGATATAGATTTTAATTTGTGGAGTATTGCAGAATCGAACTGCAATATAGGCATATTATAATAGAATAAGCTTGCTTATATTGGCTCTATTATAATAGTCAGCTATTTCTAGTTACCTTGTTTTACCATTAAACTAATACCCCTTTAAAACGTGAGTGCATACTATTCCAAATCTATTATTTTGTCTAAAGACTCACATAGTGGTATGCTACTCACGTATCGCTATGTTATGCCTAGCGTAGGCAACTGTTTAAAGACTAAATTAGAAAGGCAAATCGTTACCTGATTCCTGAGTATCTGTAGAAATCATATCTAACGGATTCTCTTCCTTATTTTCTTTGTCTGCTACTACAGGTCGAACAAATAAGTCAATGTTCAACTCAGTAATTTTACTCTTCTGTCCCTCAGGTAAATTCATCGGTTCAATAAAAGTAAATTTACAGTAGTTAGGCAAAGTAGTATAGCCTTTATTATTATAAACTATCTTTACTTTAAGTAAAATATCTTTATTTGCTGCGTTTAGCAAATTAACAACCCAATTTGCAAATTCATTAAATGAAGAACCTGCGAAAACAAGTACTTCTTTAGGATAGAAACATCCTAAAATCTGTAGAATACGCTTTACTTGTCTGGTAGCTCTAGCTTGATAATCCTCTTCGGACTCATTAGGTTTCTTAGTAGATTCCCATTCAGTATGAGTCATGGTCTGTTCATCTTTCTCAAACTTAAATTCGATAAAGATGTTTCCATTAATGGATTTATCAACTCTAGCACTAACAAATTTCACATTTTCGTGAATACCTGCTTCTAAGTACTTATTTTTACTCTCTTGTATCTGGTTTGCTAATTCTGTACTATAAATCATAATTCTAATTCTTTAAACTGATATAAAATACTGTTAAAGTTATTCTGGTAAATATATTTTGTCCCAATAAACTTTAATATTGTTATTTTCATCGCTTTCTGCAATAACAATATTCTTACCTCTCAGATGTGGTGCCCTTGCTTCTCTTACAGAGTTATCTCCTCCTTCAAAAGAAATATGAGTTTCATTTTTCTTTCTATATACATAGCCTACTGCATCAGCTTCGCCACATATAATATTAGCAAGTTTACCAACTAAATCTAGAGACATCTCAGATAATTCTTCACCTTCTTTATTAATCATCTTATCCTTAAGATGACCAATTAAGATAAAGTTATCACAAAGATCTCTAAACATGTCTATAACTTTTCTTACAGCTTGCTGTAAATACATGTATCCAGAACCATTAGGTAAGGTTCTAACGTCATTACCTGAGTAGTTCTTTCCCATAGGTGTTTGACGATACAACGTAGCTGCATAGCTTAGACATATTTCCTCGAGTCGAGATGCATTATCGAGAGTAATATACTTATATGGTTTCTTCCCTGTTGACTTAATTTCTTCTCTAATGGCATTTGCAATATCTCCTAAATCTTTTACAGACCTAGCTTGTACTGCTAATGCTTCAAGGAATTCAGATCCTCCTTCTAAGTCAACAATTAAGTTATTATCTAGTTTGGAAGCTAAAGTAGTCTTACCAGCCTTAGGCTTGCCAAAAATTATTAAAAATCTTGGATTTTCTACTTTAGCTTTTACTTTCTCTTTTGGTAATACAATCATAAAAAGCTTTATTTTTGTATCCTTACTGAAAGTTTTTGGTAATCACTGATAATACGGACAAATTTTAATATTTTTTAAAATAAACCACGATTCTTAATCTTAATCGTGATGTCAATGATAGTCTTTTTAGTTTTTGATTTCAAATGGTTCAATGAACCAGTTGCAATCGGAATAATTTCATAACCAATCTGTACGAAATTATCGAAAATCTTAATCGGTGTACCGAATTCATCTTCAAAGTCATAATCCTTCTTAAATGGATAATTCTTCTTTGCATAGATATCAAGTGCATTCATTGCACTGAAGAACTCTTTCTCCAAATCAAAGTTAATACTACCGTCAGCAAAACACTTAAACGGACAGTTTGCACATTCTTCTGGCATCCAGCCAATATTATGAGTCTTACTTGAGCCTAAAGTAATATAGTCGCCAGCTCCAGCATATTCTACGCCAAAATCACATTTAGGATAGTCGTAGTTGCTTTCTACTGTTAACCAGGGATAAGCATTAATAACTCGTTTCATCAACTTTTCTTTATAGATATCTGCACTATTGTTGTTTTTCGGTAACTTAAAAGTATATGTTTTCATAATTTTCAGCCTTTTTTAATTGTTATTACTAAACGAAATCTTCCTTGCTGGTTCTTCTTCTCGTATAGTCTCAATTAAATTATTGTATTTCAAATCATTATCAAACTCTAATATTGTACACTCTCCTGCATCTCTATTTTTAAGAATATGTAGGTAGACTTTGTCTTTTACTAGTAAACGATTTGGTCCATACTGTTGTATATTGAGTAATTCTGGTCTGTGAATACATATGACATAATCAGACGCATGAAATATAGTATCAGCAGAGGAGATGTCACTACGCATTGGATAATGCATAGAAGGGTTGTTAATTCTTTCAGGATTTTCTATATTCCGATTCATCTGTGATAACTGAATTATAGTAGTATTAGGTAATTTCTTTACCTTAATAAACAGTTTCTGTAATTCGGAAATAACTTGCAAGGCACTTTCACGATTTTGACCTTCAACAAGAAGAGTATGATCAAGTATAATCACAAATTTCTTGTCTTTAGCTTTAGTTTCATAGAAGTAATTAATAGTAGAAGCTATATCTTCAACAGTACCAGGAGTATCTACATAATATATAGGATACGACTTTATTTGTTGAGAAGTTTGTTCAACTCTATCTAATAAATCATCTGTTAATTCATTATTAGCACTATATAGCTCAGCAGTAGTTTGCCTTAACTTACTACTTATTTTTCTACCTACTTGCCTAGAACTTAACATTTCAAATGAAAAATTAAGTACTATAACATCCTGATTAGAATTTAAATCTATTAAATCAGTTTCAAGTGTATTCACAAATGAAGATTTACCACTACCAGATATACCTACTATAGTATATATCGTATTTGGTTCAATTCCTCCCATACAGGATTTATTAAACTTATTCCATCTTGTTCTTAAAGATTGAATTTCGTGGTTCTTTCTTTTACGAATATATTCTACTGCTTCATTTGTTGCAGTAGATATATGACGAAATGATAGTGTTTTAGATGACATCTGTTCCATAATTATAAGTATTAGGTTGATAATCATCTAATTTCATTTGTTCCTCAAAGGTTTCCCACTCATGTTGAGTGAGCCATTTCCACATAGTTTTCATATAACCCATCTTGCCTGTACGCATTTTATCATCTATTTCATATCTTAGACAATCCATAATGTGTTCATGCATTGCTTTAGATTTACCTACGATACGGTTATACTCTTTTCTACATTTGTTTACATTAGCTCTTAAGAAACCTTTAGTTCCATCAGGGCGTATAACGTAAACTGGAAATTGGTCATAAAAAGTATCAAACATAGTTTTATCTTCTTTAAGAAGTTCATCTAGTTTTGATGTCTTACTTATGACTTGGTTATCAGTACTATTATTAATACTAATTAAACCTTGATTAGCTAACTCTTGTATTTCTTCTTCATTAACTAGGCTGAGAAGTTTCTGAATGTCTTGATTGATTACTTTGATATCACTCAATACAAGTGTTAGGAATACTAATTGATTAATAGATATGTTTGGTATTCTATCTAAGATAGAAGTGTCTATTTCTAAAATCATATTCTCATATATTATATGAGCATATAGTTCTTTGAAATTTATTTGGTAGCCTTTGTTAATCCCATAGGCTCAATTGTAATGGTTTTAATTCTCTGATTATCTTATAGGCTTCATATATATAATACCTATAATTAATCTTTCGTTCTTCAATTGGTTTATCATCAAATTTATTTAAAAGAGTAACACCAGATGCCGTTAGCATATTCTGATACTGTCTTGCAGAAGCCTTATATTTATGTTCTCCTACATATGGCTCAGTGTATGTTATAATTTCACCTTCTTTGTGCCCAGTATCTTTCCATTTCCATAAGTATCCACCATTAGTAGATGCGTAGAAACGATTAGTTCTTTGTTGCTCTTTATTCATGTATTCAACATGCCATTGTTTACCAGTCTTTTCAGACATTAAGAATTTACGTATATCTGTACATCCTTTTATAGTCTCTTCAACTGGTGCTTTATCTACAAAGTATTTAATTATAGCTTCAGGTATTATCTTTGCAGATAAACCTTTACCTAATAATACTTCAGTAATAAACATTCCTTTTGTTTTAATTAAATTAGGATTCTTAGTCTTACCATATCCTTCTTTAACCGCAATATAATCATTAATTGCATATTGATACATAGCTTCAAAACGGTCCTCTTCTAGAGTAAGTCTAGTAAGTTGTTCCCATTCTCGACAAACCTTGTTGTAATTACTATAGTTATCTTTTTTACAAATTAAGAAAAGTCCATCAGTATTAGCTTGTACTATTCTACATCCTATTTGGACTAATTTTTCAGCTAACATTAAAAGTAAAAGTTGACCATTGATTCTAATTTTCATAACAGCCTCAGGGCTGTAACAGAAATTATGTTCATTTTGTAAGTTGCCTGATAACATTGTTGTTATCGTTAAGCTTTTTATCTTAACTTCTTATACTTATTATTAATATAAGATCCGCATATATTTTCATCTGTTCTAGATGTGAACCACTCTTGGAAATATTTTTGCTACTATAACGCTCAATTTCTATGCTGTACAGTGACTAACAGTTATTAGTTTACCTCGGTATTATCATTCCAGACTTCTACCGATTTTGGTTCATTCTCATCATCCATCCCTGGATGTAAGGGCTTGTTTATTAAACCGTTTAAGGCAAGCTTCAAAGTTTCATTTTTTACTTTATTACCGTTATGTTTAGCTTCTACTCGTTCTTCTTTAATTTGCTTATACACTTCTAGAAATTCAGGCCCTAAGTGTTTAGGATAAAATTTATATTCTATTAGCATACTCGGATATAGTGATGTTACATCACAGTCTATAAGTAATTCATCTTCTTTAGGAATAATGATTTCAGGATCATTCTTAGAATGAATTCCCCCTACTCCTACAGTATAGCGTAGATTATCAAATATGAAGTTATTTTCATAGCCTTTTCTACCTGGAGATACTACTTGATGTTTCATATCATCAAGTACATTCTTTAGTATCGGACTATCAAATTTTACAAATGGTAGTATTACATCTTTTAAAGGAATATAATCCATTGGAGATCTTAAATCTTTAATATCCCACCAGGTTAAACCTGTTTTCTCGAGATATTTTTGAGTTAAAATCTTCATTCCAATGTTTACACCATCTTTGCTAAGTACTCTTACTCCATATTCATCTTCAATAGCTATACGTAAATCAATAGCTGTTTTACATCTATTTAAAAGCTCTGTAGTAGACTCAATATCATTTATATTATAGTCTATCATTTCGTCAAAATCTTCTAATGGAAGAGGCTTACTCCAATCACATACAAATTCTTGTACATTAGGATATTGCATAGTTACCTGAATTTCTTTCAAACCTACTCTAAGTTTATTAGAATATAGCATAGTAAGAATATCAAAAGTATCAAACCATATTTGATATTTCCAATGTTTCCAGGCATCTATGTTGTCCTCTTTAGATGTAGTAATAGTTTTACTTAGATTGAAGATAGAATTACATATAGTAGCTACATTATAGCTCATAAGTTTATCTTCATACTCTATAATATAATTTATTATAGGATTATCATAATGTAGATTATTATATCCACAAAAGATAATATCTGAGTTTATTACTAGTTCTGTTCCATAAAAGTCTCCCCATTTTATATAAGTATTGACTTGTTTAAAGAATTTAACTAATTCTCTTAGTTGATTCTTTCTTTCAGAGATTTCAAATTTATATATTTCTCCTGTTTCTGTATTTTTAACAGAACAATGAAAAATATTCTGAAATACCTCAATATCATATACATAGACCTTTTTGTCACGTATAATCATATTAATAATATTTAGTTAGATTCCGTAGTCAGACTCGAACTGACACAAATCACACAGACTTACATTTTGCTGCGGCTCTAACCTCTTCTTGAGCTATACGGAATTCCATAGATATTACGCTGCTATTTTATTAATAGCAGGTTTTATAAATTTTCTACAGTAAGCTCTACAGTCACTTACTCTGTTTTTTCCTTTGCAACCTCCTAATGTTGCTTTCTGTTCTTATCTCTTCCTACATAGAATTGTAAGAATTTCAAGGGACGTTTAGGTTTCTCTAAACGAAGCCTTGCTTCTTTTTGTTTTACTAATTTCCACTTATTTAAAACCAATTTTGTTTCTATTTATGTCAATTTCTTTTTTTAAAGTATGAACTATAACTACGCTATTAGGATAAACTCTAATCTCTGTGTAATAATCGTTATCTCTCCAAAACAGAGCTTTTTGCACTCTATATTCAAATTTTGAATTACTTTCAAAGAAACCTTTTCTTAAATAGATGATTAATTGTTCTTCTTCTGAATGTTCTACTGTTACTTTATCCATTATGCTGCTAATAATGATTTACCATCATAGTAAATTATATTATTGTCTCCTTCAATGTCTTGTACAGTTATACCGGCAAATGAGGAATCATTACGATACTGTTTAGCTTCTTTAGCTGCTTTCTTCTTTGCCTCTTCTCTTGTAGAAGCTACAAAATAGTCAGTTTTGAAATCGTATGTTCGCTTATCATCGTCACTACGTCTACGATTTATTACATACTTAAATTTTCGCTCTTTAGGCTTCTCTTTAACAGCTAATTCAGCTGCTGTAAAGCCTTTTTGTTTACCTGCTTTGATAGGTAAAGGCTTATACTTTAAAGCCTCCATACGGGCTTCTTTTGCTGCCTTTTGTTGAGTAAACAGCTCTTTCCATTCTGCCTTAGAACGTTCTTTTGGCTTAGGAGATTTAGTAAATAAAGAATTCTTTACTATTCTAGTAAATTTCTTCTTTTCTTTACGTGTGTAGTGGATAGTTGGATCATAGCCTGCTTTCATAAGAATATTTTTTATTCGTTCTTTTTTAGACTGTTTAATAGCCTTATTCTCTTCTATAGCATTTTTTGCTATTTCAGTAGGCTGTTGTTTATTCTTAGAACTCCAGGAGTTCCAATTTACTGTTTTCCCATCTTTTACTTCAGTAACTAAAGACGGACCGATCTCGAAATCTCTAGTAGTTTCTGCTGGACAATATTTCTTAACATATTTTCCGTTTATTACTATTCTAGGATAATTACGCTTTTTAGCTTTAGCTGATCGTTTAGCATTTCTTACTGTCTGTTTCTTTACTCTATATTGTTTATTCTTTTTCATAATTTTGATAATTTTAAAGGGTTAATACTAAGAAAGGGAAGGGGAAGCTACTCCCCTAAGCCTTTCCATAAGAGTCATAAATATATAAAATAATATCTTTAGTCTTATATTTTTTCTTAAGCTGCAATAGATAGAGGAGCTTCTTCAAGACTTAATTCAGCCTTGTTATTAAACTCTTCAATTTCTTTGTTAAGTTTGTTAATCTCTAACTGAAGTTTATTCTTCAAACTATTAATATAATCTGAAGTCAATTCTTCAGTAGTATTAAGATTTTTCTTTCCTTTTGAACGCTTGAGCTTAGGGTCTAGGGTCTTAATTTTGCTCAAATGAAATAACTGTTCCTGCTTTTCACTTAAAGTAAATATAACAAGATAGTTATTTGTTGTAGGCAATTCTGAGAACTTCTTGTAACCCATATTGATACACTGTAAATACAGTTTCAACAGGATACGTTCATCAGCCTTAGCTTGGATTTCATTAAGTAACTGTTTTAAGTCAAAATTACGAGTAGCACCCTTAGGGATGATATTCTCGTTCTTAATAATATTCCAATATTTAGTAATTTCATTACTAAGTTCTTTACGATGTGTAATAATATATTTAGATGTAATTGATTTCATGTTCAAGTTGATTTTTTAAAAGTTAATACTTGACCAAATTACGTCTACTAGTTGTAGTGCTGGTGAGACTCGAACTCACAACTCTCAACTTAGAAGGTTGATGTTCTATCCAGTTGAACTACAGCACTATATTTAAACAGGGCCAATTCACCCTGTGAAAATATGTTGTTTTATTATAATATTCCAATTCAAATACTATACTTGTTTAACCTTGCCTAATCGTACTGGTACGACTACGCCTGGTCTTATTTCAATACCAGCAAACCCGAATATGTTGTCAGAGACAACAAGTTTGCCAGTTAGACCTTTCTCTTTTGCGAATTTTTCAATAGCTTCTTTATTGATATACTTTGAGTGCAGCTCTCCGCTCGAAGCATTCCTCATACTATCAAATAAGATATCTACAACACAATCGAGATCTTTGTTTTTAATTGCTTCCTTCAGTAATGCTTGCGTAATACCGTCAAAAGCTACATCGTTTCTAGTTCCTCCAGAACCAGTTATTGCATCTGCAATACGTATTGCTACATCTAAAAGACTTACCGATTCATAAGTATTTAAAAGCCGTTGCCACCATAAAGGCCCTTTGCCATAGTAAAAGAAGACCTGACCATCCTCTCTTACAGATACTGCATTAGGTGTTACTTTAGTGCTTCCGTCCCAACTCTGAACTTTAGCTAGTATAGTAGGCTCGACGCAAATAAGTAGTCGCAGAAGCTCTATTCTTACTTTAGAAATTCTGCTCATAGTATTGCTTATTCAGTAGTTTCTTCAAGATTTACCTGAAGTGTTACTTCTGTTTCGTCAGTAACTACACCACACTGCCGTTGATATTCCAACTGCATACGGTCAGACTGATCCATCATATCACGTACAGTCTCACTGAGTCGAATGAACTTGCGAGACAAATCCTCATAGAAGTTGAGGATACCCTTGTTATGTATCTTCAACATATCGTTCAGCATAGGCAATTCCTCTGCTGCAAAGAACATTGGTTTACTGTTCTTCTTACCAATACGTTCGATACATTCAGCTACGCTCTTCCGGTCAGCCTTACTGAAATCAGGCTTGACTAACGGGAATACAAGATTCGGATCGTTGTCATCTGGATTCAACATGATTTTCGGTTCACCATCTAAGTCCTTAGCGATGAACTTGACATCTAAAATGTCAATGGCCTTAACGATGAATACGTTTACTTCTTTCCGTAAAGTATTCTTGTCATTGAGCACATCTTCCTTCCATTTAAGGTCAGGATTCGTTGCTACTACGGTATAGATTTGTTCACCAAAGAACCGTCCATACTCTTTTGCAGTTGCCCGATAACGAGCCATAACTTGAGCAGCAGTGCTCTGTGTTCCTACTAATGCACCAATAGAAGATGCTACATTACTTTTATCCATAAGAATGTTTCCTTTCTGAGTCCGTGCTTGATTTCACCAATACGAAACTCTCTTAATTTTTAATTAATACTTTGTTAATGCTCTCCACCTTTCGATTATTTATATACTAAAGTATGCATCTTATATCATACCGCTTTACTAAGCTTTGAAATTTTAGTAGTGAAGTCAATCACATAATCTACTTAGCTTACTTTGAAAATAAATTGAAATAATTTATGAGAAATACTCTGAGAGTTACTTCTGATAATACTTTGGTAATTTGAGCTTATCGTACTCCAACGGATAAGATTCAATTTATACGATGCTTACCGCACCCATCACCCTACTTTATATCATGTTCTCTTGCATAAGTATTGTACAAGCATAATATATCGAACTCTTTCATCAGCAACTGGTATGCCTAGGAGTAATTAAGGATTACAACATTCTAAGCGAATGAGGGTCGTTTCTGTCGAGAAACGTTACTAAAACACTACAAGCTGCCTAATTTTTCAAGACACCCACTTGACCTCTCGGATTTCTTATTTATACTACACGAATACGAGGATTTCCACCTCTCATCAGCATCATAAATACCGGTACTATCTCCGCTATTGCATGAGAAACCTGAGTATATAGACAGTATACTCTTATATTTATTACTTTAAATCTGAATCAGCGTTCTTCATACATACTAAGTTGCAATTAGTACTTTACGAAGTGTCAATGTCAGCGATAACGGTTGGTAGTCGGGGTGGCGACCTGTCTACTCACACTACTCTTACGAACGGTAGTCTCAGCGTTTACAGTTCCATTGAACTTCCCATTTTATTAAAGATTAAACAATTAAAGCTCATTTATTCATAGCTGGCTTTATTCAGCGTAGATACATTAGTAAATACAGTATAACATCTTATACTCATAACCTAATGACATAGTCTTCTGTATCTCCTTAGTTTTAAATACGACTATTAATAACAACAATTCTGGCGTGAACTGCATTATATTAAGAAGAAGTTTACATATCTTGAAACTTATAAGCTCTGCCGTTTTTTAATAGGTGTTTTCTCTGCATCACCTTAGTCTTATTTTTACCACATAATATGACTTGCTAAAGGTCACTGTATCTAGAATCAGGGTTATAGCGCCCTCAAACCGCTCGACGAGTCTGTTGCTCCGTAATCATTCCTCATTCAATTATACTCACACGAACGACCAAGCACGTGAGTCACTTTAGACTTGAAAGACTGTATCAATCTCATATACATCACTCCTACTTCATCCTTGGAACATTGCGTATCCACCTTCACGAGGACCCTATTTACCATAAGGCACAGAATTGGCTTCTGCTCCACGATAATCAGTCAAGTTTACATAGTGTGTACCATAACACGGTTATCCTTACATTAGTATCAGTAATTTACTACCTTCATAAGTACAAGTTCCAATATCCACAATTGCATATTGCATCACAGTTGATGTGTACTGAACACTATAGTTAGCAATGCTATTTTTCCTTTCTGGGCGCATAGTTGCACTTTTGTTGACCGATTTTGGAGACCGGTGATCGCGTTATATGCTGTCTCTTTTTTTCCATGAGCTGGCTGCTTCTTTAGGTGAAACTAACCTTGCCTCTCGGCTTTACTTATTCTTTCCAAAGGAATAAGTCAGGAACCGTATTGCTCCTGTTTCAGCGTCGTGTTTATACTCCTATTTGATTCTGATTTTGATAATCTAAAACGAGTAATTATAGAGGATTTCGTTCCCCTTGCTTTAATTTATAACTCTACATTAGCGGTACTGTTTGCAGTAATTAAGAGTCTTTAGTATTCACCAATACGGTTCTCAATACCTAATGAGGATTAAGCACTCTGATCCCCTGCTATCCGTTTTTCAGACGTTTTAGCCTAATATCCTACCTTTTGAGTAATCTCACTGTTTTAGCAGCTAACATATTCTCGGATTCTGTACTTTTTCGGGCCAGTAGAAATGACTACAGCTCCCTAACGGGCGCGACTGATATTCTTTTATATCTTACCGCATGACTTCCCTGGAGTGATTTACGCTATAGTTTTACTCCTCTCGAACTATGACATAATTATAGGTTTTTTAAGTGGTTATTGTCATCAACTATTTTCCACTGAGCTTTTCTCTTCAGCTAATTTTTTTTTCATTCTGTTCTGGTTCTAACATGGTAATTTTACCTGTACTTAGGCAGATCGTTGCAACAATCTTCTTACCTTTACAAATATCTACGAATTTGTTTTTTACATCACTACTACTGATGTAATCAACTGGTTCCATGATACTTGCGTTAAATCCATCCAAACATTTACAAGCATTACTTACAGACAAACGTAAGTACTTTTCAGTATATAAGCAATTAGCTATACTATCTTTAGTCTGATTATTAATAATATCAGACTGGTCTCCTTCTACTATGAAGTAAGAAGATTGAGATAAGATAGAACTAAGTTTACACCTTGCTTCTTTCATATCCTTAATGATACGAGATAATCGTATCATTTGTTTTAGTATAACTAGATTACTTACCATGAGAATTTACTTTAGATAATGGAGAAATAGCTTTAACACTGTCTGGCATAGTACCTACAGATTTAATGTAGGGATATCCAGAAGCTGCTTCTTTTTCTATTGTTTTAGTTCTCCACTTAACTATTGGTTTTGGTTCACCAATAGTCTTTACATTCACAATTGCGTCTGTTGTTCCTTTCACGGATACTTCTAATGTAGATAGGTCTACTTCGACATCTATCTTATCGACAGACTTACTCTCTTCACTATTAACTATAGGAAATTTTGGCATTTCTATAGGTGAAGGAATTACAGGTGCTGCCTGTACTACTGTGACTGTCTGTCGCAGTCCAAAGCCAATTATGCAACTGGCGATGAACATGCCGACAGCCGTAATAAATCTAAAATTCATATTGATTATGCTATTTTAGAGAATGGTTAGTCTTTATACCCTATGAATTGTAAAAACTTACGCCACATGCTTAATTTTTTTTTTCATCGGCGGGTTTTTCTTCCTTCTTTTCTGGGTATTCCTTCTCTATTGGAGAAGTTATTGATGACTGGCAGTACGCAGCAAGACGAGAAGCTGGATCACGATACAGATTGATAATCTGACCAACTTTCAGACGAAGTTCATCAGGTGTCGGACTTTCATCTTTACTGAAGAAGTTAGTCTTAATAGAACCTAATACCATTCGAGCAATCTTTCGATCATTCTCAAGCTGGTTCTTCTTAGATTCTTCTACTCCTTCAAGATTGATTCCCCAATCTGCAAACAACTTATCAATATACTCCTCACCTAAGTTCGAGATAATGGCTGAAATAGCCTTATCTGACTCTGGCGTGAGTTCTTTATTATCCTTCTGTTTCAGACGGAAATTCTCGTTGATAAGAGCGCGTACAGTTTCTGCAACTTGTTCTTCACTCCATCCGGCTTTCGTCAAATGGTTGTGAAGTACTGAGTGTGCCATACACGGAGAGCCAGTCTGTGAAGTATACACATATACTGAGCTTCCTAATCCCTTAAGTAAACTAACAGGGTTGATACGGCTGAATATTTCATTCATCCAATCACCTACTGTCATCTCATCTAATGCTAACTTCTTGTCAGCGTTAGTTTCCTTAAGGCCGCGTAAAGTACGATACCATTCTACGGTGTTAACAATGTTTGTTGCTACATTTCTCTCTTTGTTGATGAGGTAAGTTAACGCTTCGTCAATTTCCTCATCTGTTGTGATCTTATTCGGATCAAGCTCCGGTACTTTGGTAACGGTCTTACCAGCATCTTTTGCTAGTTCTTCTGGAATCTCTGACTTGTTAAAGTCAATAGCCAGTTGACCATCATCACTACCTGGTAATGCTTTAGCTGGAGCTAGTTTAATACCTAGCATTTCAGCCATACCTTGCAACGGCATGAGTTGATTTGCATCAATCATCAGTTGCAATTCACCACGTTCGCCACGGTTGAATAAGTCTTGGCGAATATCGACAAGGGCAAGCAGACTCACTACATCAATCGTACGATTGATATCTGCGTATACTTCAGGATAGCGCTTGGCAAGTTCTTCGTTGTTAGCGTAACGCTGTTGCATTACAAATGCTAACATGGCCTTTCCGTCTACTGATGAAGCTGTTGAACCTACAGGAATACCTGCACCAGTTATTCCACTTACAAGCGATGTTGCGCGCTTGAGAGCCTTTTCTTCAGGAGATACTTTTGGTTTGTCTTCTGTAACTTCTTCAGGAATGATAGTAGGAGTTTTGTCTTTCTTCTGCTTTTGGGTGCCGGACTTCTGCTCTTTCTTCTGTTCCTCCTGTTCTTTCGTCTCTCCTTTCTGGTCTTTGTTGGTTACTGTCTGTGCAGCTACTTGAGGCTTCTTTTCCTCTTTCTTGTTCTCCTTTGTTTCAACTTTCTCAGCTGTCTGCTGAGTATTCTTGTTATTTTCTTTTGCTTCTGCTTTTGCAGCTGCTTTAGCTGCTTTCAATGCTGCCTTTCTTTCAGCCTTAGACATTTCTTTTTGTGCCATAATTCTTGATAAATTTTTTGGTGGTTAATAATAATTTTTTTACTTTCAGTCGATAGAATATTTAAAGAGGTCAACTATCATCCTCTATTGCTGGTGAGTCACGCCCGTTAGTATAGATATTACTAATCAATGCGTCTGATAACTTTACTTTAAGTTCTGACATGTTACTCACAACCCCAGATAGGCAATTGGTAGTACCTTCTGTCACTGTACACACTAAGCTTTGTGTGCATGCAGAACTATAGTCATCAACGGTGTTGATTAGCTGAGTAATGGAAGTATCTTTTTTGTTCATTCCTGAACGCACGATTACTTCCTTACTCAACATACCTACTAACAAGCCAGCTACGATGCAGGAGATATAAATCCACCACATCTTGTCACTGCGAAATCCTCTCGCAAAGACGAATGCTACTAATAGTAGCACAATAATCCAAATTGCTGACATGTTTGTAAATTTTTAGTTTAACAATTGTTTTAATTTCTCTCTAGCTTTATTAAGCTGAGATTTTACTTGGCTCTCTGAGAGACCCAATTGTTCAGAAATCTGTTTGTAAGACATATTCTGAACAGTACGTAGTTCGAGTATATATCGGTACTTATAACGAAGTCTATTGAAGGCATTTGTTAATCTGGCATCTGTTTCATTGAAGATATAGTTATCTTCAGGTGAGTAGTCGGCCGAACTTCTCAATTGAACAGTACTAGTGTCATCATCCAGCCAATAGTTTGCATTCTCCTTTTTAGTACGTCTAATATAATCAATACTACTATTTATAGCTATTGTTTTTAACCACATCTCAAATGAAATGTTGTTAATATAACTATCTAGCTTAGAAAAAGCTTTGGTAAAAGTAACAGATAATAAATCATCTGCTGCATCTTTATTATTTACAATACGATATATAGTACTGTATATAATTCGATTATACTTTTCATAAAGCTTTGTGAAGGCACTTTGTTTGCCTTCTTTCGCCTGTTTGATCAGATCGAAAAGCTGTTGTCTTTCTTCATCTGTCATAATTACGGGCTTTAGTGTGGGTTATAGTCAACCCAATGACTATAACCCTAGAAAGGTAATTGCAATATATATCTGCAATACCACTCATTCCATTCATCATAGAACTTACGGAAAGTATCCCATATACATTCCATGAACTCAATCTTCAAATCACGAGTAAGTACTTCAATAGGTAATTTGTTTACCATACCACAGACTATTCTTATTCTTACTTCAAGAGTAGTTTTAGAAGCTATGCCTATTTGCTGTAGTATTTGAGTATCATACCATGCTAGTACTTTAGATAATGTTTGTTTTTTAAAGAATTTGTGGAATTCTGTTTCTCTTATTTCCTTGTTTTGTATTCTTAAAAATACATACCAGGATGGTCTCCAATTTATCTGATTATATCTTATTGGACATTTATTCAGATAAGTATAAACAGTAATACTATTTACGACCATTGCGACGTACACTATTAGCTATTCTAAGTAATAATACGTTTATTTGCGCTAGGCTCCAGTCTGTTACACTTAGAATATAAGCTTTTGTAGCTTCAATTCCTCTGCCGTTTATAGACATATCGCTTATATAGCGCTCTGTAAATGCTTTCATCATATCATTACTGATATCTGGCATTTTTGTACCACGAATAGATTGTCTATAAGGTGGTAATGGGCATACTTCTGAGTATTCGTGCTCGAAGAACAAGAATGCATCTGGATTATTACATACATTTTGTATTTCAATTGAGTCCTCAGATAATATTGTAAACTTACCTCTTTGAACAAGGTCATTCATAAGTAATGCAGAAGTAATTCTTAAACATGGTACTTCTCCTACTATATTGGCTAACAATTCATAGTTTTCTCCAATAATACGGTAGATTCCAGGATGGTTTAGTTTCATGACTTTTTGTTTATTTCTTTTTGAAAGTTATTTACTACTCCTGATATTGCAGACATACTTAGGTCTGGATATTTATCTAAGAGTTTACTTATCGCTTCAGATTCTGAGCGAGATTGATTAAGAATACTGATAAATTCAGTTCGTTCGGCTTTAGAGTCAAACCATGCAAAGTATCTTATACGCATTGTTGTTTATAATTTCTTGCTTTTTCTTCAAGTTCTCGAAATTTTGTCTCGTCTTCAGGAGTTAAATTACTTACATCTATAAGATGAATAATTTCAGTGCCTCTTGTTTCCCAAAAGAAGAATATATTTCTTACTTTAGAAATTCCTTCTTTATAGTGATACTTATTCTTGTAACACTGGGGTACTACAGAATTGATACGTTGTACCAATTTCTCTTTCATTCTTAATTCCTTACTAGCCTTGTCTAGAGGTTCAGGAAGTTTTTCTCTGATAAATTTTATTAATCCCATTTCAAATTAATATTTATTGATTAAACTTAATTTAATTTGTAGTAAGAACAGGACTCGAACCTGTATTAAATCCTCCTACCTTGAACTTGGATGGATCTGAGGGGATTGGGTATCAGTTCCTTTCCCTCCGCCCCCGCTCTAACCAATTAAAGTTATCTTACTCCAGCTTTCTACGACATTAGCTTAGTCGTTGATTACTTACGCTACTAAGCGAGTGTAATCTGTTACATAACTTGTATTGCCAGTTATCTGCTTATTGACCTATTCTATCTTCACTAT